>Ga0315284_10000937_pt1 | contig 40365 bp, 39 predicted proteins | sample YL17G09_16_MG_FD_203696 | JGI IMG/M metagenome (GOLD analysis project Ga0315284, IMG submission 203696) | Sediment microbial communities from Yellowstone Lake, YNP, Wyoming, USA - YL17G09_16 | ecosystem: Environmental > Aquatic > Freshwater > Lake > Sediment | place: USA: Wyoming | collected...
TTGGGATGTCGATCGACGGGAGCTGGATGTCGATCGAAATATCGAATCCTAGGTCTGGAATGTCGAAACTAGGAAGACTAGGCAAGTCGATCGACGGAAGACTCGGCAACGCAAACGACGGGATTGGGATGTCGATCGACGGGAGCTGGATGTCGATCGAAATATCGAATCCTAGGTCTGGAATGTCGAAACTAGGAAGACTAGGCAAGTCGATCGACGGAAGACTCGGCAACGCAAACGACGGGATTGGAATCTCAATCGAAGGCAGCGTGATGTTGAATTCACAGAGGCTCATAGCAGCGGCACCATTGCGCTCGGAGGCGGCGCTACCGTGGCTATGACGGTCAACGAAGCAACATGAAGCGCTGTTGCAATGAGTGTTGCTGCTACCGGAGGAGGGCTAAAAGGAATGAGTACCTGCGCTGTTAAAGCGGCAAGAACACCCGGTCCACCCGTGAACGTTGTAACCGCGCCTACCTGCGGCCCCGCCACTGCGATAGGCGGCGCAAGCCAGTACGTGGTTAGTCCTAGCGACCAAGCGGTTCCCCATGCAGCTGGATTCGGAACAGGAAGCACAAATACCGCGGCCAAGGTAGCAGCCAGCACTTGCTCTTCTAGACCCGTGAAAATGGGCAAACTCAAACCAAACTGTCCGGCCTTCGTATACTTCGAGTAGATGTTGGCCATCTTCGCAGCCCCTGCGATAGGACCGAGAGGGGGTCCTACAAGAAGCGCGGTAAAGTCGGCAATCATGCCAGGCAGTGCTGCCGCAAGAGCCATGCAGCCTCAGTCCTGCACCTTCACGGTTTGCGAACAGAAGTCGAGCGGAGTGGGCGGAGGCACCGGTGGAAGCACCACACCAAACGGATAAGGATGTGTATGAAGAGCGAGCCACTTGATGAGTTTCAAGCCGAGCACGGCGAAGTCGACCGCCTTGCCTCCGACCAAAACACTCCCTCCGTTGATGGCAACACTTTGACCGGAGATGTTAACGTTTTGCTGCTTCGACACCGCCGCAGAGATAGTGATACCGCTGTCGTTCATGAGGATGTTTCCACCCGACTTGTGAAACACCGCCACGGCGTCATCCGAGGAGATGGTGTACATGCTCCCCTTAGGCGAAGCGATGGTTAGCGCTCCTTTGCCTTCATCGATCTGAATGATGTAAGAGCTAGCCGTTTTCAAGAGAAAGCCGCCCTTAGACTCCAACGACAACACAGTGCTCTTCTTGGGATTGAGCTTGGCCGTCTTGGTTCGATCTGTTTTGGCCGGATCTCCATCCGCCGGCTGATTCCACTGAATCGTGATTGATTCCTTACCGTCCTCATCATTAAAAATGAGGGAGTGGCCTGCACGGGTAGTGAAACCCTTTTTCTCGGGGTAAGCCCCCTTCGGCTTCGGAGCCAGCCTTATCGGCACATCGGTCGGCTCATCACCAGTAGGATCGACTTCCCCATACCAACCACCCCAATAGACCTCGGGTCGATCATGGTCTCCTTCATAAAAAGATACCCAAACCGTGTCATCTACCTCCGGCACGAAGAACATACCGCGCCTGTTCCCTCCTCCCATTGTTGCAGGAAGAACCCACCTATCGGGTGCAGCAGTCTGACCCACCTGCGGACAAAGAATTTTTACACGACCTAGACTGTCAGGATCTTTGTTGTCCGTAACAGTTCCACGGTAGATGCTGTAATAGCGGTTACACGCAACCCCCAACCCCTTTTTCATTAAGTTGGTGAGCCAGTTATCGAAGATAGCCATCTAGGGCCCCTTCCTCGGTTCCGCAGGAGCGTTTTGAGCGCTGGGATCTTGAGCGTTCTGGTTGCCCGCAGCCAAGTCCCTCATCTGAGATTCCAACGCGTCAGCGGTGTTCGATATCAAATGAAGAGCAGTAGTGAAGCCGGAGGCTCCTAGCGAGTGATTCACTTTAAAGACCCCGTAGTTTTGGTCGAGCTTCTTTCCTAGCCCCCGAATACGAACCACATCTCCCGGCTCGATAGTAGGCATCCCAATGGTCTCTACATCCAATGGAAGAGCCATGCCTAACGAGTACGTGTCGAAAGCGTGATGGACGTCTTGAAGGGTTTCCTTGTCGGCGGGGTCGCCGGGCATACGATGCACCGCTGTACGTTCCCCCGGTTTAGGAAGAATGGACTCGTCTTTACCCTTACCGTCAATCGCACCCTTAGAAGCCTGAGCGGGTTGAGCATCTTTAGCCGTTGTAGCTTTTAAGGTGGCCTTTTTGGTTTTGACATCCATCTCCTCAGAGACGATCTTCTGAATGCCGGCGAGGAACAACTCCTTGGGCGTACTCGAAACCGATACGATCGGATAAACAGTCGCACCTAGAAGATCCGCGGCACCGTAATGAAACATCGAGAGGATGATAGTCGGCTGTTGTTTAACGAATGACGCAGTACGCGACACTATCTTCACGATCTGTTTTTTAGCCGCAGAGCCTTTAGACCCCCACAGCAAAAAACACCGCGCCTCATTCGCCAATTGCGTCAGGAAAAACATGGGTGTCTGCCACCCTTGCGAACGCGTAATCAACTCCTCCGTAAGAGCAGGGCCTGCTACAGGATCACTCAAAGTAGAAGGATCTATAACGATCTCCAGCCCGTACTGAATAGCAACCAACTCGAAAATTGACCTCCTTGTAAGTTTTTCAAAGGTTTCCGACCCTTCCTGCTGCATCGTGGCAATAGCGCCGTTGAGACCCTGAGCAGTGAGCGTGATTGTGACCTCGCCTGCGCTGATGCTTATCTCAGGCGAGGTAGTAAGCATGCCTTCAAATTCACGAAAAACAGGCGCTCCGTCTGCCCCCGCCACATAACCGAATTGAACCTGAATACGGTTGGTTCCCAGTTCCAACAAGTCAGTGTTAATCAGCTTGATACCGTCTTCGAAGGGAGGCGCAAGCGTGACGGTGATCTTAGGGATGTTCCCCAAGTCCATCTCTACCTGCAACTCGGTTACAAAAGACAGAGCATTTAGATAACCACTAGTACCGGCTACTTTGAGGTGCGTCTTGACATCAAACCCAACAGTCTGAGCCGTACCACCAATCCAAAGAGGGTAGTTTTGACCATCCGATGTGATGATCTTGGCCGCCATAAACGGGTTGAAGTAGTCGAACGTGGCCTCAGGCATAACTCACTGCGACCCTACATTCGCCTTTTGGAAAAAGGACTGCTGGATATATCGAGACGAAGGAATTCGCAAAACTCGACCAACATTTAGATCTGTAGGGATAAATTCCATGTCGTTCGCCACAGCGATGACCCACCAAAGAATAGGATCCCCGTAGTACTGAACCGCGATGAGATCGATACGGTCGCCGGTCTTCACCTGATACGTCGTGTCGTCCGGCTGCGAAGGGATGGTAGGCAGCTCCAGTAGGTTCCAAAACTCGAAGCCATCCAGCTCCATGAGATCACCAAACTGAAGGCGACTGCTTTTTCTTAGATTTACAGCCATAGCGTTACTTACTCGGAAGTTGCGCCCCGGCTGCCACGGCCGCGCCTGTTGAGGGTCTCAGTTTATCGATCGCTTTGGATATCCCGCCGGTACCAGTCGCCGCCATGGGTACCGCCTTAATGGCCTTCACCGCGCCAATGAGTTCACCCATCTTGCTGTCGAAATTAGGCCCGTAGATGTTCATGAACCAATCAGGGTGTCTGGCTTGATCCAACATCTGCTGATTGTACTTGGTGACGTCCGTCTCAGCCTTTAGCTGCTCGCCCTCCTTGGTACCACTCTTGTTAGCCTCCGTACGCGCCGCTATGACCGCATCCAGAGCCGCCTTCACTTGCCCCAACTGATTCAGTGACTTCGACAACTCACCAGTCATCGCAACAGACGACTCCAATGTCGTCGTCAAAATCTTAAACCACATGTTTTTGAACAGATCGAAAACCTTGTTTGTGAAGCTCGTAAACGCTTCCAGCTGCACCTTGAAAAAGGTCTTCGAGGACTCCGTGGTCGCCTTGAAAGCTGCCACGAACGCGCTCGTGATGCCCTCCACAATTGCGTCGTAGAGAGTCTTCTGAACGAGAGCGACTACGCCGCCCACGACGTTCTTGATGACGTCCAGCGCCTTATCCATGCCGGCGCCTATCATGCTCGCCACGGAGTCGCCGCCTCCGCCGAAGATCTTGTCTACGATCTTCGTTACAGGCGCGAACATAGCGCCGACGAAGGCCGTCACCTTGTCAAAGATCCCCTTCGCCATCTCCCAGAACGTACTGAAGATGGTAGTGATGGCCTTGAAGCCTCTGTCGAAGGCATCCGGAATGGTCGAGTGGCCGAAGAGGTCGTCTACGATCTTCTCGATCCAATCGAAGAAGTCCTTGAAACCCTTTCGTACAGTGGCCCACGCCCCAACAATGACATCCGCCGCTGAGGTGACCGCCTTGCCGGCCTGGTCAAAAATATTGACGAAGAAGGCGGCTACCGGATCCCAAACAGGCTTGATGTACTTTTCCCATACGGCAACGACAATCGCCGCCATCGCGTTCCACTGCGGCTCCCAGACTTCTTTCCAGAGCCACGTCAACACTGCCACAATCGCTCCAATAGCCACTGTAGCGATGCCTGCCAGTACCTTGAACGCGATGACGACAACGCGATAGATGACGTAGCCAATCGTCTCTAGAGCCGCGAAAACAATCCGGAGCCCGCTCCAGATAACCGTGGCAGCGAATTTGGCGACAGACCAGAGTACATTCCAGTAGGGGATCAACACCCCGAAGATGACTTCACCAACTGCGCTGAGGACATTCCAAACGGTCTTCAGTACATCGATGACAGGGTCAAAGGCGCTTGCCGCGCCGCTTAGTGCGTCTCCACCGAAAACCGAATCCCAGACCGCCAACGCTGCTCTTTCGAAGCCTGTAACGACACCGATCACCAAGTCAATGATGAACTTGATGCCGTCGTACATGCCTCGGTAAGCGCTCTCAATCGTATCGAACACCGCCGTGATGGGTCCTGCCAACGAGGGGAAGGTCTTGACCAGCCAATCGCGGACGCCCTGCATGATGCCGATGATCACGTCACGGACAAAGTCGAGTGCTCCCTTGATGAGGTCCCCGAGCCCTTCGAGAATGCTCGGAAGAGCGTGGTAGAACTTCATCAGCAGAGTGCCCGCCAAAGCGAGCAAGCCGACAAGGAAGTCCAAAACTACAGGAACGATGTGCTTGAGAGCCCCTCCAACCATGGGGCCTAGTCCGCTGAGCGCCGCCCCAACGCGACTGGGCAAGTCCTTCACAATATCGACAGCCCTGTCGAACACCTTCGCAATCACGGGCAGCAATTTAGTCCGCAAGATTTCAATCAAAGCGGAGAAACCGGCGCCAGCTTTAGCTACAGCAACCCCCAACCCAGTCTTCAGGATCTCTCCGAATTTATCCCAATCGATCAGGTTTTTGGAACCCACCAAAACTTGATCGAGAAGATCGACGACCGCTTCAATGAGCGTGTTCCGCTGAGCAATCAGCTGGTCGCCCACCTTTCCGATGATTTCTCCCCACTTCACTTTCTTCGCAGCATCGCCAAGCGACGTCCAAAGCTCCTTCAGCTGCTCGCCGATCGCCTTCCAATCTATGTTCTTGATAGAATCGCCAATCGACTTCCAAAGGCCGCGCCAATCGATCTCCGTGAATATCGTAGCGAACTCTTCAGCCAGCTCCTTTGCATAGCCAGGCAGCTTCTTAACAAATGCTTTTGCCTGCTCCCCAAAACCCTTCAGCTTCTCCTTGATAGTCTGAACAAACTCTTTCCGGCTTTCGGCAGCAATAGCCTTCTCAGCGTCATGCTGCTTAGCCTCTGCCGACTTGAGCTTTTCGAGGGACTCCGCATATTTCGCGCTGGTCTTTGGTAGCTTCGCCAGCTCCGCTCGAAGCCCCACTACCGCCTTCGAAGAGTCCGAGAAGGAAGCAGACAGCTTCACGTCCTTCTGAACACGAGCCAGATTGGCTTGAGCACCGGTCAATTTAGCCGATACAAGTGAGTACTCTTCAGTGCCTTCCGTAAGACCCTTGAGCTGTTTCTCTAGGCCGGCAACGGACTTCTGAGCAGCCTGAGTGTCTTTACCCGAGAGACCCTTGATGTGCGCTTCGGTCTGCTTGAACCCTAGGTGCAAGAGGGTGAAAGCAGCGAGAATCAGCGTGACAGGATTCAGAAGAGCAAGAAGTGCAGGGACAAGCGGACCAAACGCTTGAACTGCAGTGGCAACCTCCGGACCCAGTTTGCTGAAGACCATCGACATCGGACGAAGAGCCTCAGGAAGGAACGCTTTAGCGCCTAAGAAGGAGATCTCCGACATCTTGTCGACCATCTTCCCAAGCGGACCACCCTCCTTCGAAATCTTCTCCGCCGAATCGTTGAACTTCGCGAACTGCTTGCTCGCATCCGTAACGAATTTCTGAGCGTTGCCTCGACCTAGATTCCGAAAGCGCGCTTCCGCAGCTCCAACAATCAGGTCCATCGACTCCTTCAGAGTCATCGAGGACCGCCAAGTCTCCTTACCCGCCTCTCCAAAGCTACGACTCATCGCCTTCGAGGCTTTGATCGTCGCCACTTTGGCCTCATCCGCCTTATCCAAAGCAGACAGCAACACTTCAGAGGCTTGATCTCCGAAGACTTGCGTCATACGCCCACCAAACATCTTCATGATCTGCGCAGTACTCTTGCCTCCCTTTTTAAGCTTGGCAAACAGATCTGACATGTTGTCAATGAAAGGACCAACGCCGCCCTCGGCCGACTTAAAGGCCTTCGTTACGTCCCCTGTAACAACCGAGGTGTTGGTCAAAAATCCGTGCAGCTCACTCTCCGTGCCCGTAAACATGTTCCGCACGGATTCCAACGACTCAACCAGCTTACCTTCGATCGTTAGAGCCGCCTCCTGCGCGCCCTTCGCGTTACCCGTTAGAGCATAAAGCGATCGAGATGCCTGATTGATACTCATCACGGCATCTTTGCCGCCAATTGTTTTGACTCCTTGAGCAAGCAAGTTAGTGCGTCGTTGGGCGAGAGACATGATCTCGTCCATGTGCTTGATCGGCCCTTGTACATCGCCAACAGCCTCGCCTGTAGCCATGAAAGACCGGCTGAGGTTTCCCAAGTCCTTGTCAGTCAGCTTTAGCCCCTTCTGCATCCGATCGAAGTTTTGGGCTGTTTCATAGATCGGTATGCCTAGGCCGTCCTCCAATTTCACTCCGGTAGCCGCACTATCCACACCGATAGCCTTCAACACAGGACCGAACTTGATCATCGCGGACGTCGCATGACCTGCGGTTTGAGCAGAGACTTTCATCCCCATCACCAAACCAGCGGCCTCTTGATTGGCCTTGTTCAACTCCTTACCCATGAGTCCGGTATTCGCGACTATCTTGCGCGTATCCACGGAGTTCTGCTGAGCTGCAGCCTCGAAGCCTGTAGTGAGTTCACCACCCGCACTTCCTATGTTCCCGAGCGCGCCGGCTACCCCAGCCAAGCGCTTCATAGGCATCTTATCGAGGAAGCTTTTGAACTTGTCCCCTGAGGTGCCGACAGACTTTCCCATCTTCGACGCGCTTTCGTCGATCTTCTGAAAGCTGCGCGATACCTGATTCCCACCCGCCTCGATTCCATCCGCACTGCGCTTGAACTTCTCGCCCCCTTTTCGGGCTGCAGCAGGAAGTTTTTGACCAAGGGTGCCACTAAGGGTCTTCACCGCTTGGTCCATGCCTTGAGCTTTTGCCGCCGCGTCTTTCGACGCAAAGTGCTGCAATGGCTGGGCAGCCTTCTCCGCCCCTTGCCCAACCTGCTCAAAACCCTTCTTCATTCCGAAGAGGCGCTGCGCAAAATTGCCAGCCATCCCCATCGAAGTCTTGATCTGCTCGCCGACCGCCTTGAACCGCTCTACCGGAATCTGTTCCGCGAACTTCTGAATGCGATCCCCAACAAGCTGCTGATAGACCCCCTTCAAGGAGTTCTTCACGTTGTCGAAGGACATGCCGATGCCTTCGCCAGCCGCGTTGTACGACCGCTCAGCGTCCTCCATCATCTTGGAGCCCTTGAGCACCCCTTCGAAGACGGACCCCTCCAGAGCGTTACCAACGTGCTCTAGACCCTCTGCAGCACCCTCAAAAACCTTGCCGCCAAAGGAATTGGCTAGGTTCACCATTGGCTGCGTAGCTTTTTCCGCCGAGGTTCCGAACGTACGAATGCCCTCCGCCAACCCATCCACGCGGGTCAACACGTCTTTTAAGACGCCACTGAGGCCAGAATCCTTCGCACCGAAGGAAAATCCGAGCCCCATGAAGTTCATCGCCAAGGTCGCATCCTCCTTTCCGGCAGTACCGCACGGTACCTGTCGGGCATTCTAGCTTTTATTTACGCCGCGACGCGGCCTCCATGCGGGCTTTTCGTTCTTGTTCGAGTTCGATTTTCTTCGTGATGAGGCGATGTCGGCGGGTCGAGGGCAGGCTCATGAATTCGGAGTAGGCGTATCCTTCCCAGGCTTCGAGAAAGAAGAGGTACTGCGCTTCGAGTTCTTCTGAACCCGAGAAGGGAAGAAAAAACCGGTCTGGCCTACATCAAGTTCGGTCTTGAATCCCTCTCCGCAAGCCGGGCACTGGAGATCCATCTCGGTCTCGATGCCGCCTTCTTCGACGTTGAAGCACTCTTCTCGAAGGAAGTTTCGGTCCTTCATGTTGAGCGACTTGATCGTATCCATGTCTGTCGGTTGCCCATCCAAGAGGTCAACTCGGACGAGGATGCTGAGGGAGAGCTGATCGAGGTTCTGGAACTTCGAAAGACTCTCCTCCTCTTTACCTGTCATGACATGCCAACGAGCCGGCTTTCCCGAAGGCAATACGACATCAAACACTCGCTTGTTTCGGTTGACGGTCGTTTTGACCTCCAGCTCCGCCAAGTTAATAGAAAAGAGATTCTTCTTGTCGCACTCATTACACTTGGCTTCGAACGGGAAGTCGTCTCCGAGCGTCACACGGCGAATCGCCAACATGAGGAAAACTCGATCGCCAATCATCAAGCTACGGACGCAGTTCGCCAACTCCGTCTTGTCGGTGATGGTCCCCAAGCGCTCCAAACAATTGGTGATGAGCTGCGTCACCTTCTTACCCGAGGGGATGTTCTTCGCCGCCAGCATGTCCTCTTCGATACCGGTGATCTCCCTGACCTTCACCTCAGTGACAAGCTCACCTTCTGGACTGAGATAGCCACAGGGAAGCTCGAAGATACCCTGCGTCGCCTTCGGCACAGCCATCTGGTTCTGAACGAAAAAAGACTCTTGGCTCTGGTTGAACGATTCTTCAGACATAGGTTCCTCTCAAGCCTCGCCGACCGGTGTTCGACGCTCGATGTTGATCTCACTCTGTTCCTCATACATGCGTATGAGCGACTTAATGGCGTCAGTGACGGTCATCCCTCGCTTATCCAGAAGTACTTTGAAGGTGTCGTAGCGGTCACGCTCAACCCACACGTTCAACTTCGAGTCCGCCCCTTCGTCTTGGTACAGCTCCAGGTCATCGAAACGACTTTCGTCTTCGATGTACTTGGAGATCAAGTACCGAACCAAGGACCCCATCGAGTTGAACGCCTTGTATGTCTGGAGCCCCTCTTGAATGCGATCGAAGAGCCTTCGACTCACCCAAAAATTCACCAGCCGCTGGTCGTTCGCCTTTGAGTCCTTCTTGGAAGCCTCCGCTGCCATCTCGCAGCTCCTACAAAGAAGCACTCCATTCGACTCCGACATCTGGCCGCCCGCTTCTAGCGGAACGATCATTTTGACGCGAAGTCTCTCTTCTTGGCCGCAATTCGCGCATCGGCTGCGATAGCGCTGCCAAATCTTCTTTTCCCAGTCACTCGTCACTGAAGAGACGGAAACAGGGCGTTCGATCTTTTCGGCCGTCATCACGAAGCCGAATATACGTTAAAGTAGTTGCCTAGTGGTAGCCATATCTACTGCGCATCTGACTAAGATGCTACTGTCTAGGTATGTATTCCAAAAGAAAGAGGTGCACTAAGTGCGAACAGACAAAACCTGTCTCAGAATTTCAGCGGAACAGAGCCACCGCGGACGGCTTGCAGACACGCTGCACTACCTGCCAAAACACAACCAATCGGGCTCAACAACGAGCCAAACGGGAAGCGGTCTACCACTACTTACGCCGCCATCCCTGTATCGACTGCGGAGAAGCAGATCCGATCGTTTTGGATTTTGACCATGTTCGAGGGGTAAAGAGCTTAAGTGTCGGTACAATGATCAGCCGACAGAAATCCCGAGCAGTTATCGCAGCGGAGATCGAAAAATGCGAAGTACGATGCTCTAACTGCCATCGACGCCGAACCGCTAAAAGCAGGGATTGGTACAGCGGCTTTGCCGATTTCAAATTCGGGCCTGCCCCCAAACCAGACACACCTATTGATCAACAAGCGATAGCAGTAGCCGAGCGGGTTCTAGCTGAGAACCCTAATTGGCGGACAAACATAAAAGGCTTGTTAGCCGAGCTACAAACACAAGTAGACGCCGAATTATGGCCGATAGCGTGGTCCAGTGTTCGGGATAGCGTCAAACGACGTGTGTTGGAGTTACTAAACCCCCGCACTAATCGCCAGGAGGCGGCGGAATAGAGATCAATATCAACGACGATATCGATCTGACCCTTGCATCGGGCTGTAATCAAGCGCGCACAGTTGCCCCTCTGGACAAGGCGCATAAGGTGCTCGACCCCCCGAGCCATACGGGTAATCCCGCTGCAACATGCCACCCAACGGAATCGGATAGGCCCCAACATTGGCCGAAGTGGTGGCCTCATGTTGAGCATCACGCTGAGCGAGGAGAGCGGCTAGGTCGAGCGTTTCCCACATACGGATATTGTAGCTCGGGATTACCCTAGGAGCGCAATTTCTTCCACCATCTCTACAGCCAACTCGCACTGCATCAGTGAAATGGCCGAGGACGAAGCGTCAAAGTCACCACCCACTTTGTAGCGAATAGGTAGGGCCCCGTGAAGCATCCACGCTTTAGCCGGAATACGCGCCGCGAACTCAAAAGGACCAATCCCAAAGCCAGCCAACGCGTTCCCAATGCCTCCGATGAGAGCAGTGGTGAGACCTGACGCAAGAATTTGCCCGCCTGTAGCCCCTGCCAAAGCCGCTCCACCAGTTGCGAGCCCTCCCTGAATCAAGGTCGCCGCAATCGCGCCACCCGCGCTCGTAGGCGGCGCAATCATAGGTCGCGTGAAGAACTGCACAAGCATCAGCGTGCGACGCGGTGTAATCCCGCCAATCTTCAGACTCACAGGCCCGATCCCCAATTTCGAGTTGGATAGGTCACCCGTCATCGCCGCCACAATCCACCGCCAAAAGTCGGAATCGTACCAAGAGACGCCGCGCTCTAGAGTGATGTTCCCAACATCGGCGTTCTTGATCACCTTCTTCTTGAAGAACCAGTTACCCTCGGTGATATCCATCGTCTCCAGCGTTATTTCAGGCGCCGTGATAGACGAGAACCCAAACAAGGGTGTGAGAATCGGCAAGGCTAGAGGCTCAATCGGATACGCATCCAAAAGCCAAAATGGGTAGACCTGCAGCAGGTCGCTGACGACAGATCTGGCCATGCCTTACCCCTTAAAAGACCTCACCCCGAATGTACTCCATTCGGGGTGAGCGCGTTACTGCATTTCCGACAGATTAGAATCTGTCAGGGCTCGATCATCTCACAGTGCTCGTAAGCGACGTCCAACTCCATGATGGAGACTCCGGAGTCTGTCGCGTCCAAGTCCGAAGACAACTTATGCCGAGTCGGGAACGCCTGCCAAAGCTTGTAGATCTTGGCAGCCGCCTGGAGGTTGAGATTCTCCGCCGGAGGAGCCGAAGGCCCAGGCAACGTGTCAGCACGGTGGAAGTGCTTGATGAGCAACTCCGTCCGGTACTCGCCGGTGCCCTCGATGACGGTGCGAATCCACTCCCAGAACGCCGCATCCTTACGAGCTACGCCACGAGACATCGTGACATCGCCGAAGGTGACGTGTCCGGGATACTTCCGCGTGTACAGGAACTGCCCTTCCTTGTACTCGACCGCTTCGATGGTCGCTTCAGGAATGGTGCACGCAGAAAACCCGGCTTGCGCGTTGATCGTGTTCAGTGGGACGTAGTTCTCCACTGCGGACACGTGGAACCGCATATTGTGGAGGTAATCGAACGCTTGCGCTCTTGCCATGATCGTCTCCTACTGAACCGGGTTTCCGTCGCCTGTTCCTGACCCGCTCAGGTTTCCGGACGAACTGTGATGACGATTTCGCCCGCCACACCGCGGTCCGAACGACGAAGGAAGAGTCCTACGCTCGCACCGTTGGTGATGACCTGCGAAGCAGTGACGGTAGCCGTCTGGCCTTGGCGACCGGCCGTCGCGCTGCTCATCTCAGCGCAAAGCGTTCCCGCTCCACCCGAGACCGTACGAACCTGCAGCGTGGTTGCTGCGATAGCTGTCGAGACGATGGCGAACGCGTCCACGATACGCATCTTCTTGTAGGGAAGAGCATTGAGCGCGTAGAGCACCACGTCGTCCGGCGTACCTGCAACAAGAGCGGTGAAGGGGATACGGATGACGTCGTCGTCTCCGATTCCAGATGCGCCAGGAGCCGGCGTGCCAACATCGACAAGGCCTGACGCTTTTTCAGCCGCCGTATAGGTTATGGCAGCAGCCAACGTTCCCGCAGCGATGAGCGCCTGAAGAGACGCCATGCGCGGCAAGTCGGAAGACGCGCGCGAAGTACTGATCGAGCCGGAAGCCGGAACGGTCGCGTAGAGATCGGTGACAAACACCGGGCTGGTCGTCAGGTTCGAAACTACTAGAGTCGCCATTTGTTCTTCTCCATCCTCAAAGTTCTAAACCCGCGCCGCCTCATCCAACCGTTGTCTGCTGGAACCGGAACCGAACGAACTCGGCCGGCTTGTTCGGAGCGACTCCGACATCGATGATGACTTGGCCGGCATTGATTGTTGCCGCCGTGTTGTTGGTCTCGTCACAGATGACGAAGAACGCCTGGTCAGGCGTAGATCCAGCAAAGTAGCTGTCGTTGAACAGTCCGAGCAGGAAGCCCTGGACCTGCGCTTTGATACGCACCCACAGCGACGGTCCGTTGTTCTCGAAGACAATCCAGAACGTCGAGTTGTAGATCGACTTCTCCAAGAACATGAAGAGTCGACGCGCGTTGATGTACCGCCACTGCGAATCAATCGCGATGGTACGAACACCCCAGACCGCGTTCCCTGTCTGAGCCGACGAGATGAACGGGTTGATCTTGTTCGGGTATACGTAGTCGCGCTCTCCCTGCGTCGGAACGGATTCCAAACCGATGAGGAAGTTGAGCTGTCCGTCCACCGTGCCGCCCGGCGACTTGCCCACGTTCCGGTTGACGTCAGTACGAGCGTAGATACCCGCTACGTGCCCGAGGCCAGGAATCGTCAGCTTGCGACCGTTGGCGAGAGGGTCCGCCACGTTGATCCAAGGCCAGTACAGCGCCGAGTAGTTCGAGTAACGACCCAAGCGATTGCGGAACCAATCGACCGCCTCGGTAGCATTCGACCCCTTCGGGACCGTGAGAACAATGAAGCGGTCTCCGCCTGAAGATGCTCCTGCGCGAGCATCGGCGTAGTCGATGAGGTCTCCCGTCACCGTGGTATCACCGGCAAAGTCCGGAATGATGACCTGCATCAGCTCGTCGATGCGATCGAGAGCGTAGAGACCCTTGTAGTCGACCTTCAGACTAGGGTCAGTGAACCGGTTACGGCCAAAGTTGGTGGAGTCGAACGTTCCGTCCGTTCCCACCGTGTAGCCCTTGGTCGTATCGCCAAAGCTCTCCTGATGAGCCGTCTCGGTGGCTACCGTGCGGTACGTTGCCAGAACCAGTGTCTGGTCTTGGATGCCGAGCGGGCCGATAACGGCGACAGTCTTGAAGTCGACAGCCCCCGTCGTGTAGTTGACCGTGTTGGCAGTCGCTCCCACGTACGCAACATCGATGTCGCCCGTGAGGTTGCCAGCGCCATCATCCTTGATGGTCCGAGCCACACCAAGCGAGTCGGTGTACGTGATGATCAAGCTACGCTTGGCAATCGGATTTCCGACCAGCGAAGTCGTGATGACGCGACCAGCATCGGTATCATCGCCCGCCGCAATTCGCATCACGTTGGGCAAGCCTTGCAGCTCGCCTGGAGCCTCAAGACCTCCAGGATCGACCACCGTAACGAGATTGGAGAACTCGTTGACGATGTCAGCGAAGTAAAAAATCGACAGCGGGTCATCGAAGACCACGTCTTCGTAGGTCTCCTGAATAGCCGTCTGGCCATTCACATCCGTCTGAAGAATGAAGACCGTGAAGCGCGAGTAGATCTGTGTTGGCGTGTCGAAGTAGTTGGGACTTCCCTGGATCTGAACCTTGAGCGAGTTGCCCCAGGCACCAGCCGAGATGGGATTGAACGTCCAGGCGTTGATCTTGTACGTCGCAAGCAGCCGCGCCGTGTTGTGCGGAATGTTCGTCGCACCCGCTGCGAAGACCAGCTGATACGCGCCATTCGCGACGTTGACGAACGATTGTGTCACACCAGGAGTTCCCAGTGTAAGAGCCGCCGTCGTGGTGCCGCCGCCGTTGAGGCTGGCGCCCAGGATACCCATGTTGCTATCAACATTGGCAGTCGTATCACTGGTCAACAGCTTGGTCGTGCTGGCCGGCGTGTACGCCGTCGTCATGTTGATACCGTTGTCCGCCAAGACCGGAATCTCGGCTGCAACAGTCGTCAGAGAGAAACGGCCGCTACGAAGGTCGATCGTAATCGAGCTGCCTGCACCATTCACCTTGGTTGCAACCGGCGTCGCCAAGTCAGCACCCGTGAAGACGATCGTCTTGACAAGGGAGTTTGCCGTCCACGTGATGGTCAACGTGCCAGGAACGACTCGATCCAAGTCCTGATCGAAAAGCGGAACACCGGTTAGAGGTGTCACCGCGAAAGTCGCCAGGAGTCCGAGACCCGTACCCTGAGCAGTCGCTGTAACAAGCGCGTTAGCGGCTGGGAATCCAGCAATCGCAGCTACCGCTCCAGCAGCTGTCGTGGTCGCCAAACCACCGCCATCCGTCGCCGAGTTGACGACGATTGCCGTACCCGTAACAGCCACGCTGAGTGCAGTGCTGAGACCGGCAACGACAACCTGAATGGTGACGTCCTGACGCGCATCCTGAACCGAACGGACGTAGAAGTCCCCGTTCGGCGAAGTCGCTCCAACGACCATCAACGTCGACTTGGTATCAACGATACCTTCGTAGAGCGCAACACCCGTTGCACTCGTCAGAGCCGTGATGTCGTTACGCTTGCGAGCGACTTGCGCAGTAACCGCCGCTTGCGTTGCGCGGTACTTCAGCGAGAAGGCCCCGGTAACGAGCGGCGAAGCGCCCGTATTGTCCTTCAAAACGCTGGTTGCCGAAGTCTTCGAATAGGACGTGGCTGCGCCATCGCCTGTTTCGATTTGCTGACTCGTCGTCAGACTTTGAATCTTAGCCTGTGCTTTGACAGCATTGGCCGGCGTAACACGAACCGCGAAGGCACGACGCCCTCCGTTCGCAAAGAACGCGGCCATCGAATAGGCGCCGAAGGAGCGCCGATCGAAGGTTCCGAAGGTCTTGACGTACTGATCGAACGACGTCACCAACGTCGCCTTGTCAGTCGGTCCCTGCGAGGTCCACGAGATGATGCCCATGTTGCTCGTTGAGACAGGACCGACCACCTGCGTGGTCGCCGGAACCTCCTCAATGAATACGCCGGGCGAAAGAAGCTCAGCCATGACTCATCCCTTCCTACGTCGCGACGGGTTATCGGAATTTTTCTCGCCGCTCATTGACGACTCCGAAGGGCTGTCGGGAGGAGGCGAAGGCGCATCAGGAGTCTTGACATCCGAAACCGCCTCTTGCGTAGTCGCAGGAGGGGAGACAGAAGCGGGTGCCGTCGCCGGCATCGTAGAGCGGATAATGAAACCCCGCTGAACAGCCCGAATCACATCTTCGGAGCCTTCTTCGTCCGCCGGGATCTCCGTCCAGCTTTTTCCAGCCAGAAACGCAGTTCCGCCGCTTTTCAGTGTGACAGCCAAAGACACTGGACTTTTGTTGTAATATTCGGCCATCGAAGAGACACCCTACAGTTGGTGACCGCGAACAGTCAATGGGCGTTTCACTGTTTGGAGAGTAATCGGATCTTTCAAATCCAATTCGGCTTCAACCCGAAGTGTAATCGAAAAACCCAACTCTCTCTCCGTAACTTCTCCAACATTATCGATGTTGGAGATGCCCTCATTAAATGCCTCATACCCACGCAAATCGCCAATACTATCGACTACGTTAACTTTGCCGTAGGGCGGATAGATTCGGAGAACATGCGCAAACATCGCGTTCGCCTGGTTGCGTTGCCCTGTGGCGCCGCGATAGCGAGCACGAACTTGAATCGTGTAAGTGATGTCGAACGGAATGGCTTGTCCGAGCTGCTCCATGCGATCAAACCCCGTAACAGGTCCCGCTGGAGTCGAAGCGATAAAAGGGACAGCCCCGTAACCAGGCGCACGATACTGATACCCGGCCGGCTCCCAACGCTCCATAGCCGCCGAAATGTCTTCTCGACGCACCAGGATAAATGGATCTTTGTAATCCTGAAGAACGTCTTCAGGATAAGCAAAAACGATCGGAATACCCGGCAACCCAGGTGGCCCGCACGCTACATCACCGCCCGGTCCCGAATTGACCTTCGTCCAGTACTTTGGAAGGCCTGCCCCGTCGTTCGCAATAAAGCCGCCTAAAGTAACAACAACACCTTCATCGAAATTCCGGATACCGACTGTGCCGGTTCGGTCTTTGCCATCAAGGCGACGATTGATGGCGTCTTCGGCCGCGCCCACGACTCAGGCGCCTCGCGCCGCTTTCAGAACCAAAGCTCCGAATCCCATCGTATTCGCCTTACCCAACCAACCCGCCAGCTCTTCAGGATCTGCATCATCACTTGGCAACGCCGGAAGACGCCCATCTTCGGAGGAGCGATCGGCGTGGTCGAAAACAAGCTCCAGAGCCTCGTCCTCATCCATGCCGGTTACCAACACGAGCTGGTCCGCAATGTCCGCGAGATACTTGTCCACCGCATCATTCGCGTCAGGAATGTTGTCGGCCTCCCCCACACCAGGCTCACCAGCAAAATGGGAGTGCGCGCCAACCGCATGATGCTCTGGGCCAGACGCCGCCTCCAACTGTAGGCGAATAGAAGCCATTTTTGCATTGATCGCGGGAGTCATGGACGCCTTACGGGTGGATGCCCAGTTTCTTCTGAAAGTTGACGTACTTTTTAGCCTGAACCGTCGTAACCGTGTGTCTAGTACGCGTGGGCCACTTCGACCAAATATTAGAAGACAGCTTGGTCAAAGGAAAGACGAATATGTCCCGCGAAAAGGAACGCAAGCCCCCTCGAATCAAGCTGCGTACACCAAGACGCCAAGCCGGGCGAGGACGAGCACCACCCAACCCGAACTCCAACTTGAGAGCATCCATCGCCACATCAGGGATAGAAGACACGCTAGATGAGATCTTCAACCGCGTGTCTTTTCGAATCTCCCTGAAACCCACACGACTCAGCTCGCGCGACCACTTCGAACGCTGTTTAGTTCGAGCTAGAGTGACTTTCGAAACTCGTTTGGCAGTCGCCTTCCGCTGAATCACGATGCCTAGCTTACGATCTGGTTTGAACGGCAACGACTCCACAGTCCAAGGATTGAACTTCTCCAAAACAAGGACAGCAGGATCCGGCTTCGCTGAACGCTTCGTGGGATGTACTTCCAGAAGAACCGTGTGCGTCTTCACCTGCTTCACAAGACGATTCTTCATGTCGATCTGAACGGTATAGCTGTACTGACCCGGCCCCACGCCTTTGGTACGAGCCACCTCGATGGAAGCGCGATACGGTCGTGAAGCCTGAGACTTCGGTAAGCGTGACTTAACGAAACGCCGAACGTAGTCCGCCGAGAGATACACCAGCTGCGCCTGCACATGCTGCATGCGTTCCGGCCATTCTTTAACCAAACGAAGCGTCTGCTCCGTTCCAGCATCCAAACCGAAGGAAATTTGGAGTCCCTTACCCATCAGCCTTGAACGTGCCCTTCTGCATCTCCAGCATCGCGTGAGCGAGTGTCTTCTTTGGGGCGTCGATGAACACCTTCTCCACCGGAGACTCCCCGGAAGGAGCCAAGATGGTCATCGGCACTACAGGCAGATGTCGGGGTTCTTTAGGAGCAAGACGCACTACGTAGTCCACGTGCGTGTTGCAAGCCCCGATCAACCGCACATGACCCTTAACGCGGATCCCTTTTGTCGCGGGCTGACCACACACGAAGCAAAATCGCAAAAAGTCTGTGATGGGCCCGTCGTACTCGTGGAACGTGTCCCCCGCGATAGGAGAACCACAACCGCTCTTCGCCGTGCACTTCTCTGAGCCTTGCTCCGCTCCCTCCGCCCACTTTTTACAGGTAGCGCAGACCATAGAAAGGCCTGACGCAATGGCGAGCTGTAGTTCACGTGTGTCCATTTTGATCATTCACAAGGGTCATTGGGCCCCTTGCCGGGACCACTGGGAGGAGTGATGAACTGTTGCTCCGGTGTGAAGTTGCTGCGCCTCTTCAAGTCGCACCGAAACCCTACGAAGGCGGCGTTGTCGATGAGATGGCCATCGTCATTGACCTTAATGAGGTCGAAGTAGAACCCGCTTCCAGGGGTGTTTTGATTTCGGGTCGCTACCTTGTTGAAGTAGGGGAGATCCCAGAAGCGAATCACGTCACCTTCAGAAGGAGGTCGTGCACGCGCTTCTTCCAGAGTCCTTCGAGGAATCCAAATGCCCGAAGGCCACAAGGTCCGCATTCCCAGCTCCGATACGTCCGGAGTGCCTTCCGGCCACTCAACTTGAACCATGAGCAAGTACGGACCGACAAAAGCACTCACGATTGGCTCCGAATAGAGCGGGTCGGCCTTGGTATTTTTCAGGTCACGCTGGAAGAGCCAACCCTCGGTTCCGGCAGCATTTACAGGCTCCTGCGCGAAGTTGTCGAACATGAACAACTCACTCGCATCGAGCCGAAATGCCGGGTCGACCAGCCTGTTATCCGAGGGCTGCGGTACTGGCTTCGGATTCATCGGCTTAATGTACCGAGGCATCCTCGCAGTTTAGCCCAGCATCGAGCCGTTTTCGAGACCGTTTACCCAGCCCTAAAGCCCATCGGGAAGGCGCTGAGGGAGATCTCTTTTTCAAGCACTTCGAGTTCCGCCGCCGCTTCGTTGAAAAGACGGTCTGAATCCAGCGTGGCTGGGCCTTGGGCGCCTGCGAATTCGCCGTACTTAGACCGATTTCGACCGAGCTGCTGTTTCGCGTAGGTCAGTGCGTACCGCTTCACTAGGTCGTGGTCGCGCTCTGCCAGCTGCTCAATCGTAAAATCATGCGACTTGAAGTCCATGATCATAGTGCCGCTGGTTTTCGGGTTTGGGAAAATGAGCAGATTCCTACCGTCTTGCCGCCAATCTGGCTCCGCGTTCAAGATCCTCTTCGCCATCTCGACGTATTGGATCGTCTGCGTGTAGCTGGAGTAGATACCGACCGCAGAGGGCGCGGCAAAGACGTCATACGGAACCTTCTCGTCCTGCAAAATATAGGGCGAGAAGACCAACGAGATGTCCATCGGCGACACCGGAAAGGACACATCCAAAACGAGATTCACATCGTCCGGTAGCTTGTACTCCACGATGTTTGGGAAGAAGAACATGCCTCTTTGGCGTATGACTCCCTTCTTCGCAGAAAACCAGCGGCGTGCTTGTTCTACAGCGTCGTCAAGATGATCGCCGGTTAGCTCGACCTTCCAGAACGGGGCGCCAAGCCGACGCAAAATCCACTGCTGGAGCTGCGCTTCGTTCATCAAGCTGTTAGGCATCGCCGCTCCCTACCTCTTACGGCAATATATCGCCTTTTTGGTCTTCAGGCATTCTTGCGCGGACGACCACGCGGACGCTTCTCTTCAGGTGCTGCCGCAACAGCAGCTAGAGGAGCTTCTTCTTCGAGCTTCAGGGGCTCAGGCGTAGGAACCGGAATCGCGGGTGCATGCGTCGGTTCAGTCAACAGAGAAGGCCCGGTGCGAGGCTGTGTGCTCTCCAATGGAGCGCCATTAGGCATCTCAGGTACTTCAGTCAAAAAACGAGGCGCAAACTTGCCGTATTCGTCTCCCACAAGAACCATCCCTTCAGTGAGCCGACCGACTCCAGGAATGAAAACCTGGCTCACGTCAGCATTTTTTACGTAGCGTTTCATGTCAACCTCTTCTCCGCATCTGCCTTGAGCGAGGCAATGAACCGATGGCGTCTATCCAACACCGAGCCAGGTTCTGACGACAACCCGCCTTCTGAGGTGGGCTTTACGTTCTCGTCGACACCCAACGTAATGCCGGCAGCCTCGTTCTCCTTGTAGAAGTCGAGGATGGCGTTGTTGGTTTCTACGGGTTCCTCACTCTCGGAAGGAGTCTCAGGGGCTTCAGGGGCTTCAGGGGCTTCAATGACAACAAGCGGAGGCTCGATTACTCCCTCTTCAGCTACCCCCTCGTCTTCGTCATCTTCGTCGTCCTCGCCCTCGGCGCTGTCATCCTCTTCATCCTCTTCGCCCTCACCCTCCAGCCCCTCATCGGTTTCTGAAGACGCCTCAATGTCCGGCGCAGAGGATTCATCGGACTCTTCGTCCAACTCTTCATCCGACTCGCCTTCCGACCACAGGTCTCGCATCTGAGAGAAGGTCTCTTTCAGTTCGACCTGAATCTGGATGTTCACGTCTAGAAGCTCGACGACACGATCGCAGAAAGCGACCATGAGGGCTCCGCGTGAGTCGCGAAGTACTGCGGAGGGTTTGGCACGTTCGATCGTAATCTCGGATACCGATTCGGCGGCGATAGCCGGAGGCACAGGCAAAGAACCGATGGCTCCGATCTCTTCCAATTCAGCGAGAATATCTTTTGCGCCCATCTGGTAGTTCGTACCACAAAACACCGAAGCCCCGAACCTGTTTCCAGGCCGGGGCTTCGACAACCTCCTCTGCGGAGATCAGAGGTTGAGAACGCGGAGCTGTCCGTAGAACTCTGGACGAAGCAGCTTCTTCGCGTAACGGGTACGGAGCCCCTTACGGAAGCTGAAGTCCGAGGGATCCAGGAACGTCGGCGTGACCTGGAGCGGGATGTACGGCGCCCAAACGTAGCCGGCGTCGAGGAAGCTGCCTCCCTTGAGACCGATGAGCATCTGGTCGCGCTGGAAGAACGGGTCCTCGTAAACCAGCCACTTGTTCATCAGTGTGCCGGTCTTGTAGATGCCGAACTGTCCGTGCTGCGTCATGGGACGCGGCATGTCGGCCGGGCCGTACGGGCTCTCTCCGCCCGATACCCAAAGCGGCCTGAAGTCGCCATGGGTCGTGAGCTGCGAGAGAAGCGCCGAGACCTCGGGGCTTGTCACGATGAAGTTCGCCGGTGCTCGCAGCGTCTTCTTGTGGATGAGGTTCGAGACCGTGGAGATCTGCGTGATGAGCGCGCGCAGGTGGTCGATTTCCGGAATGCCCGCAGGCGGCACACGGTCGAACGAGCCCGTCGTACCCGTCGAGGATGCGAACAGGTCTTGAACGATTTCGCGGTCGATTTCGAGCGCGATGTCCTGGGCCACAGCTGAGACCATCTCGGTCTCTGCATCGAGGCCGTGGAAGGCGCGGAGGTCTTCCGCTGCTTCTGCCGACCAAAGGGCCTTGAGCCGACGCGCCTGGGCCTCGACAGGAGCCTTCTTCACGTCGAGGTTGATCTGCGGAATCTTCTGATTCAGCTCCCCGTCGTAGTAGTAGAAGGCCTTGATTTGGTTCCCGGACGCCGGAGGCGCCGTGAACAGGAAGCCTGCGATGGCGCCGTTCGAGTAGTTGATGGAGCCGGCAGTCACGTTACCGGTGAAACCACCCGTACCGTTGTCCGTCGCGGCCTGAATCACGTTACCCGTAGAATCCAGCTCCTGAATGACGCAGCTGAAGCCACGCGTCGAATCAAGAGGCCGAACCGGGTTGTACGACAGAGACGACGACAGCGCCGTACCGGCACCACCGAAGGCCACCGCGTTACCGGTCGCCAAGATCTCGCCCGAAATGAACTCCGAAGAGTAGTTCCGGTCGAAGTCTCGGGGGAAGACGTTCCCCGCCTGCGTTCCGCCCTTGCTCGACCCGTAGACGTAGTCGAGATAGAACACAGCCCCTACCGGAGCTGTCATCGGCTGAACGGAGACGATCTCGTTCGCGATGAGGTTGGGGAAAACTCGACGAAGAATCGGGAAGATGAACTTGGTAAAGCTACCAACGTTCACCGTTCTCGTATCCTCGTTGAGATTCAGCAAGTGCTGAGCCTCATTTTCCATGAGCAGAGCGGCGACTCCAAGGGAGTACCTCTGCTGCTCGGTGCGGTCCGGAATTCCTTCGAGGAACTCGCCCCATTTGGAAATGAGGGCGCGGACGTAGCCCTTGTCGGCGATCGTCCGACGAGAGTCCTCTGCCAATAGATTGCGAGCCTCGACGCCCATGTTCATCTCCTCCGGTTTGCCTGCTTACTGTTTGGCGTTGTCGCCCATACCCGAGAGCCTTCTAAGCTCGCCGAGTGAGACGCCGAGTTCGCCGTAATGCCCAGTCCCTGAACGTGATTTCGGGGATTGTTCCTCGTCCATAACGGTAGGACCGTGCCCGCCCCGCGTAGCGGCGCGAACTCGGGACCGAACTTGTTCGAGATCCTCGGCGTCCCGCGCAGGTTCGCGGAACTGAGACAGAATGCCATCCACGTCTTGACGAGACTGTGGATTGGCGGATTCGATCAGGGGTCGAATCTTGGCTGCCTTCGGGTGGTTTGCGAGCCGACTCTCGGCGTAGACATTCAGCATGAGCTGCTTGTTTGCGTCGAGGGACTTGTCCAGCGCCGAGCGGAGCTTCTCATTCTCTTCGCGCAACGAACGCTCGGCCTTGACGGCACGAGAGCGCTCCTTCTCTTTGCGCGCGTGGTCTACCGCTTTTTCAGCTTCGAGTTGCTCCGAGAGCTGCTCTTCTTTTGCGCGCTTCTTTTCGAGGTCCGCACGTACAGACTCTACCTTCGACTTCAAGTCGGTAGAATCCTTGTAGTTGTGAACGTCGCCGATGAGCTTGCGAATCAAGTCCGCATCCGGATCACCCGCGATGTGCCGCTCGATGAAGAACTTGTAGCCCGCCTCTTTTGCACACCGAGCGAGCTTGGCGTTCTCCTCTTCCAAATCCTTGAAGTGGAGAGCGTTCTCAGCCAACTGGCTACGAAGCTTTGCAATCTCAGCGTCCTTCTGCTCCGTAACTGTCCGCGCATCTTCCGGCAGAACATAGGGACGAAGAACGTCTTTGATCTTGTCGAGCGCGGTACGAGCGCCAGCGACCGCAGGGTCCGAAAGCAGCTCGCCACGAACCTGCTCCACCACCTGAGCCCGAAGCTCGCCAAGACGCGTCAGAGTCTCCCGAGCAAACTCCTCACGAAGCGTAGCCTCAGCATGCCCACGCTCTTCGCGCTTGGCATCCTCAATGGCGCGAGCGAACTTCTGAGCCATTTCCGCTTCGGCGTCGGAGTCGCGATCCATGTTTTCCTCTTTGTGCTCGTAGAAGACTTCGGGGAACGCGTTTTGGTCCGCCGGGTCCGCTACGAAATCGAAAGTCACCAATCTGTAGTCGTCTCCAACTACATCATGGCCCTTGTCATTCGTACGCGTCGAGCCGTACCCACGCGAGCTAATTCCGACACGACCGCCCGCCTGAAGAATGGCCTTCAGATTCCGTCCACGCTCTGTGTCCAGAACCTCCGCCTCCCCAATAACCAGACCATCTTTGATCTGCAGATTGGTAAGCAGGTGAGAAACACGCGCCAACTGCGTACGACCATCACTGGGATGATCTAGCTCGCCGTAGAGTTGACGGCCCTCCATCGCCTTATTCAGACGACGAATCTCGCGCTCCCACAACTGCCCTGTGTAAACACGCTTGTTCTCTGTCGGAATATCGCAGCGGGCGAACTCACCACGAAGACGAACTTTCCCCTCACCCGCTTCCCCTTCAACAAGTTGAAGAGAAACCGAACGCGAGTCCACAAGAAGGCGGTTAGGCGCCTTTGCGGGAGCCGGCGTGGAAGCCGGTGTTCGGTGCGGGTGAGTGTGGATTTCCATCTTTGCTTTTAGAGAGCGCAAACTCTCAATAAGATCGCCAGCGAAAGTTACTTCGGAATTTCGTATACTGCAACACCGACTTGTTCTTGTTCTTAACTTTTCTGTCGATAATCCGAAACGGGCTCTTTTCGAAGCCAATTACTTCTCGTCGACCACTCGGATAAGCGGTGCGCCGAACTCTCGGCGCCTCGCTCAAATCCTCTTCACCACTCAGTACATTCTCCCGCCGCGAGCAATCGCTCCGCCCGCTCCGGACGAGGTGCCGGTCGATCCGCCCTTGCCCTTCTTGATGAGAGCTGTTCGGGGAAGAGCCTCGGGCAGCTTCTTCGCGTCCTTCGGCGGCTTCGTCACGAAAGGGCCGGGCTTCCCTTTGCCGAAAGGGAGGTACGTTGCCTCTTCCGCGTCGCCCTCCGTATCTTCCTCTTGCGAGAAACCGGAGCCGGAATAGATGCCACCAGTCGGACGACCACGACTCTCTTCCTTGTCGCCCTTGGTGTCCTTCTTGTCGTCATCGTCGTCGTCATCGTCGTCGTCGTCGTCGTCGTCGTCGTCGTCGTCGTCGTCGTCGTCGTCCTTGTCAGCTTCCTCCAACTCGGAATCTGCCTCCACGACGTCCGAATAGAGATCAAGCCCGTTGACCAACGCGTCCATCTCGCTGCGGAACTCTGCTTCGAGCGCTTCGCCGTCGATCTCCTCGTCGCCCTCTTCAAGAGCGCTGGCGATGTTGGAAGCCTCCTCCGACAGACGCCCAAGCGCCTCCGAAGCATTTCCCAAGTCCTCGTCCTCATAGGACTCGGCAAAGTTGGCAAAGCCTCGGCAGAGCATCTCCGCGATGATGCTGACATTGGCAAAGGCCTTAACAGCCTCATCATGCCGCGACGCATCGATCGACTCCATGATGGAGTTCACATCTTCGATGAGCGAGGATGCACGACCCAGCGGAGTAGAACGAGACTCGTGCTGCGCATGCTGCGACTTGAGACGGGTCTTTCGAGAGGCCTTCGTCCCCCGAAACTTGCTCACAGCCTCCATCACCGCATCAGCACCCTGAAGCTCGGACTCTTCGTCAGACGACTTCTTCTTGGCGAAGGGGTTTTCCTTCTCGTCATCGTCGTCCTTGTCGTCGTCCTTGTCGTCATCGTCGTCATCATCGTCGTCGTCATCGTCATCGTCGGCTTCCGTCTTGGAGCCGCCACGACCACGAAGTTTGTCCGGCATGCCACGAATGGCTTCGGACTGCCCTCCTGGTGTCGTCGGAAGCTTCGCCTTCGGCTGAGCCTTGCCCTGATGCTGAGGAGCTTCGTCCGTGGGATCTTCCCCATCCTCGTCCGGATGATCGCTCATCGCACCAACGTTACGGCTCCCCTTCCCCTTCGGCTCACCCGAGGGCGCGTCGTGCTGTGGGGGTGAAGGCTGGCCTTCCTCATCGAGGAGACCAAGCGCTTTGAAATCCTCTTCGAGGCTGGTGACGATTACCGGGTGGCGAAGCATTTTCAACCTTCCTTGGTGCCCGTGTTCTCAACGAGGCTCCGAGACATCTTTCCGACGAAAAGTCCGGCTACCTCATAACGAGGAAGTTCGTTGGCCAAAACGTCGTAGATTTTTCCGAAATCGTCAACACCATTCAAAAGGCTATTCGCCTCCGAAAGTGCTTTTTTGATCCCTCGAAGGTCTGCAACGTAATCCTCCGAAAAGGACTCAAACATCTTTAGCGTCGCGTCTTTTTGCTCTGTTTTGAGAGCCGGAACCGCACCCTGAAACAGGGAAATGGCCTTCTCCGTCTCTGACAAAATAGAATCGACGCGCTCACCCAGATACTTCAAGTCTGAAGTAACCAACTCGCGATATCCGACCAACTCCGAGGAAGGAATACTCCCATCATAGAGACGTCGGAACTTCTCTCCCCGAGCAGGATGCGACTCCTTCAGCGTTTGAAGTTCGTCTTTCACGGTCGACTGAATCTGACCAAGACGCTCGGCGTAAACCTTCTTCCAGCCCCGCTCACCCTTAACGAGGTTCGAAAATGCCTCGCTTATTTTCGCAGGGACCGGTGCAGGCACACGCTCTTTCACGAGCGGTAGAATGTTCTTCAGGTGATTATCGGCATTCGACTTCGACCCTGAAAGGAACGCGTCGACATACGCCTGCGCCTCTTTCATCACGAACTTGTCGAGCGTCTTAGGCGAATAGGCCGGCACCGAAATCGCTTCAGCAGAGATCGGAGCGATTTCGCCCTGGTCCGTCTTCTCGAACTTGACCCGGAACACCTGCTCATTCTCAGAAAGAACGATCGCGTATCCGGAGAAAGTTCCAAGCACCTGAACAGGGTCATTCGATCCGAAAAGTCGATCTCTCGACTTTTCAATCGACGCCTCTACCTGGACTCTCAGATGTTCGTAGCTCCCCGAAGTGAGCTTCCGAATTTCTTCGGTCGGAACAAAACTCGAAATGAGAGCCATTTCTCAGAACCTACTTGTCTATTTCCAAACTGTCAACGCTATAGACTTCATCTTCGTCGACCAGAAACCGCCTGATTCAACTCTCGAAGCATCGCTCCGAGTTCATGAAGTCTACCGGCTTGGAGCCGATCTCCTTTTAGAAGTTGATCGAGTTTCTCCTGAGCCCTCTTTTCGGACTCGCGATTTTGGCCCTCAAACAGCTGTTGCTCCCTGCCATAGAGTCGTCGCGGAGGAGTTGAGGGCTTCACAATAATCAGGGGTCCGCGAATCCGACTCTCTTGCGGTTTTGCAGTAGCCGCAGGAGCAGGCGCTGCCCCAGGTTGCGCCGGTTGACCTTCCTGACCCGGAGGTGCAGGCGGAAGAGACGCAGCCTGCATAGACTGAGCATCAATCTGTCCTGCGGTCTGTCCGGCAATACCAGCCTCCGCTACAGCCTTCCCAATAATGCTCTGCGCATTAGCCTGCGTGTACGCATCGCGCTCGGCGTCCTCATCGCGCTCTTTAAAGATGGTCTGAATCTCTTCATCGTTCATCCCGAAGACATTCGACATGATCCAATGCAGCGATACGAACTCCCGCATACGCGAAGCCAAGTCCGCTCGCGCATTCTTAACCTCCAACTGCGCCAGCTCAAAAATGGCGGAGGGAACAGTGAGGTGAACGTTGTACTCGACAGCCTGGGGGTCGATGTTGAGCGCCGCCAAATGGACGCGCGCAATTTTCGACATACCGTTTCGAAGTTCGCGCTGGATGCGAAGAACAGTTCGAGCAAAACGAACGTCCTCACTCGATAGAATGGCGCGACTCGTACTCTCCGATTGAGCGAGATAGGCCTTCGGAATCTTGATAGCTGCGAACAGTTTGTCTCGGAAGTACTCGATGTCCTCCATGTGCTGCCAAGACGGAGCCCCGAGAACCTCAATTCGAGTCCCTTCTGCACCCTGCCGAACCGGAATGAAGAAGTCCTCGTCTTGCGACATCGGATCGAACTTCAAGTCCAGCTTGCCAGTGGTGGGGTTGACCCACTTCTTCTTCCGGTGTTGCTGACGAACTCTGTTGAGATAGGCCATCGCCTCGTTAGGAGGCAGGTCACCGATATCTACATAGAAGGCGTATCTCTCAGGTGCTCGCTGCAAGCGATAGATGAGAGCGGCGTCTTCAAGCAGCATAAGCCGCTTCCAAATCCACCGCGCAGGCTCCAGAACGGAGTACCCGTAGACAGACCGTCGATGCTTCCCTCGAAGACGAAAGTGCACCACTTCCCAGTCTTCGAGCGCTGAAATGCGGTCTCGGCCTCCTAGCCCTCCAGCTTGATCTGCACCACCCTGCCGCATTGCAGCGCGTGTAGACATGATTTGCTGAAACTCAGCCGGGCTGTAACCAAAGCGACCCTTGAAGTCTTGGACGAACCCATAGAGTTCCCCTCGCGGCCCTTCAATCCGCCGTACTGTTGGAGGAGCCAGGAAGTTGAGACCTCGTACACCTTCGTCGGTGACCAAGATCTCCTCGAAGTCGTTACCGTACTTGACTACGGTACGCGCGATTTCCCAGATCTCTTCATCCAACCGCAACTGGCGATGAAAGAGGTCATTGAGGATCTGCTCGGTGGTCTCATCTTTAGACGTAACCCAAACAGAACGATGTTTCTGCGTCTCGGGCTGCGAAGCGTCATCCGCAAAGATATCAATCGCTGTGGCGACCTCAGGATAGTCATCCATCTCCTCGTAGTCGATGTATCGACTAAGAAGATCATGTTCGAGTTTTAGGAAGTCCGAAAGGACATCATACCCGTAGGCCTGCAACAGATCGTAACCGGACGTCGGATAGCCAGAGGCGGTTGAGCCTTTGGCGATCTCCAGACCGACCTGTTCCTTGTCGCGCCTGAAATAACCACGAATTCGTCCAGCTACGTCCCCAAAAAATCCCACGGTGCCTGCCTATCAGATTAGCCCCGAAGTTTCAGCTGCTCGATGAGAGCTTTGACGAAAACCTCGGGGGCCGCTGCCAGTTCGCTAGCCACCATGCCCGCTACCATTTGCGGCATGTCAGGCAAGTCCACATAATCCGCGGGACGTAGAGCCATAGCCTCCAGTTCATTTGCGATCTCGCGCGCCACAATGAACCCGATATCCCGGATGATGGGGTCCAGGTCTAGCTGCTCGATCGCCTGCGACGCAAGCTCTTTAGTCACCCCAGAGGGGAGATTTAGTACGCGAGCGGTAGCGCTGAGCCCCTCTTCCTTAGGAGCTGGAAACACCCCACGCAGTCGTTCCAGCGGCGTGCTCATCCAATGCCGCCACTCATAAGTTCGCGAACGGCTCTTTGCGTCTCAGGTCCAATCGCCAGCTTCAACACCGCCTGCTTTGCCGCGCCTCGCCAAGTCGCGCCAATGTGCTTGCGACCCGTAGTGGGCTCCATCTGGCCAGCTCGGTACACCGTGATACGAAACGTTGTGAAGGCGCGCATCTCTTCTGCTGATAGCGCGTCCATTTCCGGACTATCGACTGCCGATCTTAACAGATTATGCAGCTGCCCGTACACCGGATCGCTCATCAGCGCTTCGGATTGTCCAGGAATAGACACAGGTACTAGAGCCCGAAGGTCTTCCACTAGATCACGAAGATGCGCCATGGCAGAGTCTCCCTAATTTGGTACCGCACGGTACCCTTATGGACGCCAGGGTCCATTCCAATCATCGCTTGTACCAGACCCGAGCAAAAAGGCAGGCAGCAAACTAGAGTTCCCGGCAGCTTCCAGATTCCCAGCCATTCCTGCCTGCCGCTGTTCTTCCATCCAGGCGTCGCCAGAGTACGGCATGCTTTTCAGGATAGGAAGCGGCTCCGACAGCTTTTGCTGGGACAAAGAGTGCAGAATGGCCGCCATAGCGTCGGATACGTCTTTCGATCCGTTCGAAGGGTGGTCAATTTTCCTCTTGTTACCGGACAAGTCCTCCTGCAAAAACGTCAGCTCATCAATCAACGGTTGGTAGTGGTACATCCGAACACGATCTTCGTACAACGCCATCTTCAACGTGTCGTAAGGCGCTGCTGTCGTGTCTACGGAAAGCAAACCCGACTGGTACCCACGCGAGGAAAACGTTTGAATCGAGTCAGCCGATTGAAACTGGTCCAGTGTCACACTGGTGATCATGTAGCCGTGAGCGGTCAGGTCGTAGACCAGATGCCGAACTTCAGACAACAAGACTTCCCCGCCTATCGGAGGGACTACTCGAAGCGCCAAGTCGATGATGTAAATGGGAGCACGTTCGGCGAACTCACGGCCGTCATCCGTCCTACGACGAACATCTTTCCAGCCCGCCACATGGCCCATACAGAGCCCCAAGGCATCCTTCCGCAAACCAATGTCGATGTGAATGTGACGCGCGGCATGAGGGCTAATGATGGGGCGTAGTCGCTGGAACTCCACCCGACCCGGAGCCTTCTCCGTCTTCATCGCCACCATCTCATCCCAAAGAAAACGACCGCCCTTCGACATGTCGTAAACGAGGGTTGAAAAGGGGTGTTTGCGGGAAGGATCTACAGCCTCTCTAATTTTCTCTCGACGCTGAATGAAGGGGTGAACGGCAACCGTTGCTACGCCCGCAATGTCACGAATGGCGCCTTCTAGGTCCACTTCAAAGTCGTGGCGAAAATCCTCCGGCACATCGATGACAGCAGAACCTTCAGGAATGTTGTCCCTGTAGTGCTCTCCCTCTTCATCCGTTAAGATCTTGGACGCTGTTTCAGCGTTACCGCAAAGCACCCAAAAGCGCTTCGTCTTGAAGTAGTCCTCAGGCTTGACGTCCCAAAGAGCGTAGTCGCGAACGAACGTCGTCGGATCATTGACCGATTCATTGATTCGCTTGGCCGTGAAGTCGTCGTTGGTCTTCTTTGAGGAGACCACGAAGAGCATGCCCGGCAACTTACCCTGCCGTTCGAAACGGCTCTTCATACGACGCTTAATCGTGTTGTAGAGCGTCTCAGCTCGACTCTCCTCGCCTAGCACTGTCTTGCGCTTCGCTAGGAAGTTGGACTCGTCAATGATTCCAGCAATCGTGTTCAAGCCGAGCGCGCTAGTGTCGGTCGAAGCGCGAGGTGCCACCCAGACCGCCTTAGGGAATCGAAGCTCCTTCTTCGTAGGCTCAAACGGAAAGTGCTCCTGGAAGTAAGGACTGGCTTTGATTTTCGTAACGATGTTCTCGTAGACAACCTTCTGGGCCAACGCCTCGCTGACAGAGAAACAGACCAACGCGATGTTGGTGTCCTTCGCCAGACCGAAGCTGGCATGCGGATCCTTCATACAAGACAGCTCGTAGAGAATCCGACATAGCCCGATCGAAGCGAGGAAGGTGTTGTGGAGCACCATCCCGTTGCCAACAAAAGAGTGAGTCTCGTTCACTGACAGATCGTAAACGTCGGCCACTCCATAAGGTTCGACGGAAGATACGTGCTCCCAAAGAAGATCGGATTGAGCCAACCAAGCGTGCTCGCCTTGATACAGCGTCTCCTCGCACAAGCGCTCGAACCGAGCACGACTGAAAAGTTGGCCCTCGGGACACCCAAATCGCGCCGTTAGACCAGAACCCTGGCTGCCTAGCTCGTGTCGAATCTCTTTAAGCTCGTCAAAACCGACAGGCACTACATCCGTGTTCGTATTCGATTTGATCCCCGAGCACGCATCTCGTAGCGCCTCGCACGTCGCCTCTTTCCCTAGAACCGGCCCAACAACATCCAGGAAATGAAGCAGATTAGAGGCGCCGGTGACCGTTAACGACCAAGCCGCAAAGGAACGTTTTTCGCCGGAAGGCGTACGGTAGAATTTCGTCTTCGGGTACTTTCGAGCGTGGACGCCCAACCGAAGCAACATGAATCGAAGATCGTCAACCATACCCTCCGACGCTAGAGTGACTTCTGCTTTCGCCGGTGCACGTACGGAAAGAGATCCATCACAGGCCCAAAATCGATTGAGGAAGGCCGAGAGGTGTTCACGTCGTAACCCGTAAAATTCGGCCGGAACCCTTTTTTCCCGTGAGTGGTCATCCAAACCCCACCTACGAACGAAGGCCATAACCCCGCGCACATTAAGTGTCGTAGCCTTGCCAGCATTCTGACGAGCGGCAGGACGAGCATCGGGCGGTAGGCCGTTGCGAATCGACCCTACGGTACGAACAAGTCCCACGAACTCATCCAAAATACTGGGCGTCTCATTCGTAAACGTGATGCTGTGCGTGCAGCCGCCATCAGAGAGAAGATAGGCCGCCAGCTTTACTTCATCCTCCGACACATCACAGAACCGTTCCGGATCCGGAATAGATCTTGGTGTGGCTACAAGATCTCCTTCGCCAATCAAAGCGGCTTCAACCCAACCACGAGAAGTGAAAACCTTGTGGTCGGTGCTGAGTATGAGGTGCTGGCCTCCGGCAAGAATCAGCCGAACGCAGGACTTTCTACCTGAAGGAAAAGCCTTTGCGGCTTTGCTTAGGATCTTACCTTTCGCGTCCATGGAAGGGACGCAGAACTCACCAGCTTCTGCAACTGTTCTCCGTCTGCCCGAAGACAGATCGAATACCTCAGTTGTACTATGCACACATTTACCCCAACCGATCGACCCCGTAAAAATCGCCTCAACGTAGTAGCCGCCTTCAAACAGTTCGACGAGATCTTCCTTCAGCTTCGGATAGACACCGTCGCAGGTAGCACCCAAGTAATAGGGGTCCTTGATGAAGGTCATGATGTCAACGGGAGGGGTGTTGTACTCCGCGTTTCCGAGGACATCGATGAGCCGCCGCTCTTGTGCCTGCGGCGCCTTCTGTTGCATCTCCTTGAGAACGATCTCAAGAGTCGCGCGTTCGGCCGGCGTAAGATGCTCCATCTCCTTGCGGAGCAAGTCCTCCACCTCTTCCGGAGTCCGCTCGCTTCGCGCGCGTCCATTTTTAAGAAGGATCGGCATCAGTCTTCTTCAGGCAAAGGAGCGATGGGCTCCGCTAGAGGGTCCAACTCGTCCTCTTCCGCCAACAAGTTCCCCTCGAAAGGCTCTTCGTCGAGCACCACCGTTTCAACAGGCTCCCCTTCCACGTCCATAACAGCCTGCGCTACCGGTTCCTGAACCAAGGCTCCAGCCGATTTGGACATGAGCCTCTCTACCAAGCTCAGGACTTTTTTACGCGACTGAGGATCGCTGAGCACGGTCTGCACTTCGGTTTTGTTGTACCGAAGAGCCACATCGGCCATCACACGAGCATCCACGTCCATATGACCTAGATGTCTCTTAGACAAGCCAAGATCCATCTTCAGATCAGCATAGGTAGACAAGATCTCTCTCGCGATACGGACCTCTTGTCCTGTCGTAGGAAGCAGTTTCTTGATGTTCTTCTCGTTTTGAACATCAATATCAATGCGGCGCATCTGCAGCTTGTAGAGCTTTTCTATTTCTCTCAGCTCGTCTAGCCCCTCCTCGACCTCTTTAGCGGCATCGACAAAAACAGGGGTCAGGCGCTTCTTCAGAAGTTCTGCAGGCGGGATGGTCCCACGGAAGTCCTGCAAGGACTGCATCAGACTTCCGCGTGTGAGATCGGTCGCCTCTTTTTTGACATCCTGAATGAAGCGAGCCACCTCAGAGAGGGGCCACCCCTCCAAGATGCGCCCGTACACCTCATCAAAGCAGGTCAATTTCCGAATGCGCCCCTGCCCAGGCTCTCGGCTTTGAGGCCGCATGCGGTAGGATCTTTTTGCTTTGACGCCAGGCATTCGTGTGGGCTCCACAGGGATCTCCTCAACTCCCCGTATTCTAGGCTAAAATCACTTCTCTGCCCAACTCTCGCCGATTCCTCCTTCAACTACGACAGGAACTTTACGCAGCATGGGCTGAATCCCCTCAATCATGCCTTCTTCAAGATCCCGTTGCACCGACTTAAGGAGATCAGGATCTTCGTCCGCTTCGACAATGATTTCGTCATGGACCATGTGAATCATCCGAGCGGCGCCGTTGTACTTTTTCATTCGCTCATACACGAGCCACAGCGAGCATTTCAAACCATCGGCTCCAGTTCCTTGCACCGGAGTATTTGCAAATTCATTGTGGGACTCGGGCTTGAGGTAGCGTAGCCGGCCAGCCACTGTTCGCGTCATCCCGCTGCGCTTGTTGTGGTCGCTAAAGATGTCTCGATGCCAGCTTTTTATCCCTGCATAGCCCTCGAAATAACGGTTTCGAAAAGTCTCGGCTTCTGGAACAGACATGGAAACGCCGTAGTTGGCTTGGGCGTATTGAACGAGCTTCGGTGCCGCCATTCCGTAGATCAATCCGAAATTAACAGCCTTCGCCATCTGCCGCTGTTCTTTTTTTACCTGATCTAGAGGAATGTTGGAAACCAGACTGGCGGTCTGAGCATGCGCGTCTTCGCCGCGCTGATAGACACCCATCAACGTCTCGTCTTCCGCCAGTTCAGCGGCTATTCGCAACTCGATTTGCGAATAGTCGGAAACGACCAACTTCTTACCAGGCGGTGCGCGAAAACAGGCGCGGAATTCCTTTTTTCTGGGAATCTGCTGCAGGTTCGGGTCAGAGGAGGCGTAACGACCGGCTCCCGTAAAAGGGTAGTAGTTGGTGTGGATTCTCTGAGTGACCGGACTGATGTGCTTCAGATACTCGACACCGAAGGTCTTCACCGACTGCGAGTAGCCACGCCACTCCAAGATCTTCTTGATAATGGGGAAGTCTTTAGCGCACATGGCCAGCGTAATCTCGCTGGTGTTGTCGATCCGCAACCCAATCATCCGCAACGACTTGAGTAGTTGGTCGGGCGAGTTCAAGTTGAAGTCGGGATCGAAGCCGGGAAGAGCTATCTGTTTTGCCGGATGCGGCAGCTCATGGAGCAGCTCACGTTGGAGCTTCTTCGCTTGAACACCGTTCGACTCGGCCAACCGAAGCCAAGCCTCCTTGTCGAAGGCAAACCCCGCCAGCTCCATGGCCGCTTCTGGAAGAATCGCGTGGAATTCGATCATCGCGACCGAGTTCAAACGGTTCTCTCGAAGCTTGGGTTTCAGCGAATCCCGCAGCTTGGGCAAGTGAATGACGTCTTCGGCGGCGTAATCCAGCTGCCCTTGATTGAGAACAGGCGAGGTCCAATCGGAGGCTCCATTTTCTGGAGCTTCAGGTCCGATTTGCAACTCACGCGAATACAAAGCGTAGAGGTCTTGTGTTCCTTTCCCCATGAATTGCCCGTTATAGACAAGGCAAGACGCGCGGTAGGTATCAAAGATGGGCCAGAGTTCCAGATCAAAGTAGTGCAGCAAAAACTTCTGATCGAACTTCAGGTTGTGCCCAACCTTCACACCTTTCGAATCACGAAGCGCTTGAATGACCGGTTCTAGGGTCCCCGTCGCGAACGCGTCGATGACGTAGACCCCTTTCCCGGTGTTGATGCTGAGAAGCCGTATCTTGGACGAATGAGGAGTCAGGCCTGTGGTTTCCAAGTCGAGGCTGATGACCTCGGCTTGGGCTATCTCTTCCGCGATGGCCGGAAGACGCTCCGCATGCCTGACAACCTCATAGGTGTTCATGCAGGTTGAGCGGCAGCCGCTTGCGACTCCAAGAGAGCGCGACCGGTGTTGGACAGGCGGTACGTGCCCTTGCCCACCTTGTCGACCCACTTGCCGCGCACGAGGCGCCGGAGCGAGTTCCTCACCCAAGAGTTTGCCTTCGAGGAGGCTTGGTCGGCAAAGCAGTTGGTCGCCAAAGCGTTGATGGGGACCGGATTGGCATCCCCGGCCAACACCGCCACAACACGTGATTCTTTGCTGTTGAGCTTGTCTTTCGCGAGATCAACAGGCGGTCCGCTTTGACCGCTCGTGGGTTGTGCTGCCTTCTTACGGGCCGGTTTCGCCTGGGCGACCTTCTTCGCCTTCGTCTTCTTGGCGGCTGCCACCTTCTTGACCGCCTTCTTCGGCGCGGCCTTTTTCGCTGTCTTCTTCTTCTTAGCGGCCATCGGATTCTTCCTTCAGTGCGCGGTGTCAAACCGCTTGGTTGTAGAGCAGCCGAGAAAACCTCGGAGCCGCTCATACATATTGATCTTGTTGAATTGGAACAATCCGAAGAAGATCAACACGCAAGGAGTGACACTACGATGGAAAATCCATCGAAGTCAAGATCGAGATCGAAGTTCGACCTTGCTGATTCAAAAATCAGATCTTTAGGACGAATCGCTATCGGGGGTTGTTCGTTCGACCGGCACGGCCGTTACCCCGAATAGGCGGGCATACAGTTCCGCTTTTTTGCCGTCACTGCGGTGTACAGCCAAAACCAAGATTCCTCGAACTTTGGACACCACACCACGCTGATCACACACTTTACCGTCTCCGTGACCGAGAGCGCGACAGCGCACGCCGTTGTCCTGGAGCAGGATTGCAAATTTACCCGCACGAACGCGCTGCGAAGGAACCACAACCAAGCAGAATTCGTCCGGCCCAGTATCAGCCAACAGCCCGCTTGAATGAAGCAAGGACCGCATCTGTTCGAGATTCTGTTTCATGGATGGCCCACGAAACTTCGAAGCTACCACTCTGGTTTGGCACTAGCAACGGCGCTCGACCCGTTGACCGCTTCCTCTTGTTTCTTCCGTTCAATATCGATTGCAGCCTTCTTCGTAAACTCGTCAAAAATCGGTCTCAGGAAGTCATTGATGTCCTGTCCTGTGAACCGGCAGCATTCCATGACCCGGTCCATCGACTTTCGCAGCTTCGCATCCATCGCGATGTAGACATGCTGCTGCTTGCCGTAGGTAAACACCATGAAGGATTGATTGACGGTCTCACCGTACTTGTTGAACAGGTCTTGAATGATCTTGGAGAGGTCCGCCACCGACTTGACCTCCTTGGTTGCATCCTCGATTTGTTGCCCCATCTCCTTGGGCAAAGACTGCTTGAGCCCCTTCTTCACCCAACCCAACATCTTCTGGAACTGCTGCGTATCCGCATAGCCCATCAAGCGCTGCATCGAGTCCGCCCCATACTTCTGGGCCAGCTCGTTGTAGAGCACCACGAACTTGTCAGAGTCGACCTTGCCGTGGATAACGTTCAGACGCACCGTCACGAACTTCTGAAGGTCTTGATCCTTCCACTTCGTATCCGTGAGAAGGATGCAGGGGACCTCCTCGAAGCCTAGGTTCTTAGCCGCACGCCAGCGGTGCTCACCACCCAAAATGACGTACACGTCTTCTTCTAGAGCTACGACCTCAATCGGATCAATTAGCCCTACCTCAGCGATCTCGTCTTGCAGGATGTTGAACGTTATCTCGTCCTGCGTGTTGACGTTCCAGCTGTTGGGAATGATCTGGTCTATCGGAACCCACTTGAAGTCGATGTTCCGCTTTTTGGGATCTGCAGAAACCTTTGCAGTCTCCGGCTCCTGCGCCTCTACCGATGCCTTTTTCCTACCCATAGATCGAATACAAGCACGAACCGTGCTCGAAATCGACCCGTTTTCAGGACGAATTAGGCCATTTGATCTTCCGCCATGATGTTCGCTAGGCCATCGAATTTGGAGGCTATGAGCTGAAACTCACCCACCATCTCTTTGCGAAAGGCTTCGAACTGCAGCTCATCCCCAGCAGGAATGTCGACGCCAGGAATACCCTCATCCAACCGCAGTTGCCACTTGTTGAGAATGCGTTGAGCGAGGGTTAGTTCTTCCTTCAGGACGGCTTTGGAAATAGACAGCATTCAGTCACCCGCGATGATTTTCAGAGTGTCGATTCCGTAGATGATCTCTTTCGACTCCGGGTCTACCGCCATCAGGCGCACACCGAGCGTTCGCTCGATTTTAGCGATGTAACGCAAACGCTTGTCGGAATCGCCAGCCATACTGTCGTTCGTCGCGATGAAATCGGTGCAGATGAGATCGAGTTGGTGGCCCCTCTTGTCAGAGTGAGCCAGCTCCGACGCCCGTGAAAGCGCCAAACGGACGTTCACGAGCTGCGCCGGAAAAAGGTCAAAACCTTCCCGAGTCGGCTTCTCATGAACCGCGTTGGTGTCGTCCACATGGGCCTCAGGAAGCGCAGCAAGCGGCTCACCGTCGTCATCCTCCCCCGCACCCAACTCAGCCTCCGCGACTCCACGACGGCGGTTCTCGTCCGCCACAGTGGCCTCCAGCTGCTTGTAGTTCATCGTCTCGGCTTGCGAGATGAGCACCTCGGCATTTCGAGAAGTAAGAACCTTGATCAGCTCGCGAACCTTCGAATAGCCGAGATTCACCACCCGCTGCTTCAGTTCAGGTGAAAGGTCTTTGAGCTGCACTTCCAGAACGAACCAGATGCGACGAAGGCGCTCGGCCTTCTTATAATGCAGCCCTAGTTCGCGTTCGGCGTAGTCCTTGAAGCTCTCGAAGCCCCAAGCCGTAAAGACAGCCGCCCGACGCGCATCACCCATCACAGGTGTGTCCCAGACCTGGTAAAAAATACGAGCCAGCTCCATGTAACCCGAGTCAAAGAGCTGCACCAACTCCTTGGCGCGACGACGAACCTTCGTCGACCAAGCCTTGGAGCCTACTACCGGCCCACTTTGATCGGACAAGTCCAGAGCAGTCGTGGGGTCGCTCTTGCCCCCCTCGATGACGGTAAGACCTTCAGAGCGTTCTTGTTGCATTGCGACCCTCCAATGGAAAAATAATTTGAGTAGCCCGAACCTCGATCAGCTCTTCCTGCTGACCCTTCCGATTCATCAGCTCCCCATCTACAAGCACGTAAGCCCCCAATACAAGCTTGACTCGCAAGACGGTTACGAGACCTCCACCATACGCATTGATTTTCACCCGAACTCGAACCACAGAATCATGCGTGTGCCGTTCGCAGAGCACGTAAAAGGAAGCCGCAGCACTACTGTTCGTGGTCTCGCTAAAGCTGAAGCGGCCTGCTACTTCCCCCGAAATCGCGACCCTATTGATGCCGCGATTCATGCGGCCATGCTTCGAAGCGCGCGAATGACTTCGCTATTCTCTAACGTTGCAACAACCGCCGCCATCGAGTCATACGCGTGTTCTCGAACTGAGGGAGTCACAGCCTCTAGCAGCTTCTCGGCATTCCCGTAACGGTTTCTAACCGCTGCGCCGATCTCCTCCTTCGACGCGCTCTTATTCCCGCACAACACCTTCTTGACCTCTTGAGGGGAAGACTGAACGATCGGTAGATTCCGAAGCTGAACAAACGTCGCCAACGAACCCCAACACATCGCCATCTTAGCCGCAGCTGAGGAATTCCGCGGGAAGCTCATAGACTCGGCGCAGACCACCGAAATAGGAAAGCGGTTGAAGACTCGATCGAGTTCGGCCGCCATCTCGCGTGCCCGACGCAGGTTGTCATCGCTAGCCAGCACCTTCCGCTTGGCATTCGACTTTTCAGTGCGTCGAACACCACAATCAACGAGGACTTCCAGATCTGGGAGCAACTGAAGGACGGACCAACCCATGTTGGCGAGACCGGGATCTACTCCCAACAGATACACGCTCTTACTCATCTGGAACCCCCTAGACGCTGCTGCCGAGCATCGAACACTTTGTTCCCTGCAACAATCGCGAAGGCAATGCAGTCCGCGTCCACCTCTTTGGATAGGATCCCGTTCTCGTGACAGAGGAAGGCTACTCCGCGAACCTTCTCCGTTTCTCGAATCAACCAATCGATCTTCGATCGTTGATCACACAACAACTTCAGTTTGTACAGAAAGCAAAAAGAACAGGTGTAGTTCCATTCTGCTTTTTCACCGAAGTCCCAGCGTGCAGGGTTCTCCTGACAGTTCGTACAAACGACCTTGTCCAGCAGCTCCGGCGGAACCGGACGAACAACCAGACCTTGGAGATCTACCGACTTGGACACGTGACTCCTAGGGGTTCTCAAAACAAGGCCCCACCAGCGCGCACTTTGCAGCTCTAGGACAGGACGCCGAAGTACAGATTCGTTGGGGGTAATGACCTATGGAGATGCCGTCCCAGATAGATCGAATTAGTAGCCTTACCTGATCGAGAGTGTCCTCGTCTCGTTCAATCGTGTGCTCGATAAGAGCAGAGGCTCCGTTCCCACCCTTCTCCCAATACAAGATCTTCGCCCATTGCAAACCCGAGAGCCACATGTAGCACTGAGCCTGAACGACATGACCGACGTTGGGGGTTTGGCGCACTTCCCACGCACCGCGTGATCCTATCGACTTGCACTCGACAATCCCCATCCCCGGCATCCCTTGAAGCACTAGAAACCCGTCAGGGTGCCCACCAATGCGGTACTCCTCGTTGATGAAGTGCTGCTCGCGATAATGAAAGTCCTCGCAACCGCATTCACACTTCTTGGGCTTACGAACCAGCGTCTGAGATTCAGAGATGTTGCCGTCCAGCTTACCGAACTGCTTGGCGCACTCCACGCAACGCCAGATACCTAGAAGCGCCCCCGTCTCCGCCAACACCTTGTTCTGCAGAATGTAGTGAAGCGCGTGCCCATGCGCGAAAATTAGGGCCAGGTCTGGGTCCACTGTTCGGCGGCGCGCCACCTTAAAGGTAGAGGCTAGTACCTCTTCACGAGGACAAAGGTCGGCCAAAGCCGAGACCCGTAGATACGACTTCTCGTC
>Ga0315284_10000938_pt1 | contig 40359 bp, 31 predicted proteins | sample YL17G09_16_MG_FD_203696 | JGI IMG/M metagenome (GOLD analysis project Ga0315284, IMG submission 203696) | Sediment microbial communities from Yellowstone Lake, YNP, Wyoming, USA - YL17G09_16 | ecosystem: Environmental > Aquatic > Freshwater > Lake > Sediment | place: USA: Wyoming | collected...
TCGGTTCCACGTTTGACGCGGAGTTCCCCGAGCACGAACTGCCGTCGATCTACAACGCCTTGAAGGTGGACCACGTCGACGCGTCGGTGGAGATCCACCTGACCGGCGAGGTGCAACAGCACCTGGGCGGAGGGAAGGTCCGCTGCGTGGCGCTGGGAAGCACCGATGGGCTGAGCCGCGGCGTGGAGGTTGTCGATACCGGAGGACCGGTGAAGATGCCCGTGGGCCAGGGTGTTCTGGGCAGGGTGTTCAACCTGCTGGGCGAACCCATCGACGGTCGCGGACCTGTCCAGGCGGAGGAATACCGTCCTATCCACGCCGCTCCGCCGAAGTTCGAATCCCTGGTGCCCAAGAGCGAATTGTTCGAGACGGGCATCAAGGTCATCGACCTGCTGGTGCCCTTCGTCCGCGGCGGGAAGACCGGGCTGTTCGGCGGGGCGGGCCTGGGAAAGACCGTCATCATCCAGGAACTGATCGCGCGGATCGCCACCAAGCACAGCGGATACAGCGTGCTGGCGGGCGTGGGCGAGCGGACCCGCGAGGGCAACGACATCTGGCTGGAAATGCAGGAGACCGAAATCGGCTCCACCGGAAAGAAGGTCATCGAGCGGACAGCCATCGTGCTGGGGCAGATGAACGAGCCTCCCGGCGCGCGGCTGCGCGTGGCGCTGTCGGCGCTGACGCTGGCGGAATACTTCCGCGACACCGGCGCCGAGACGCTGTTGTTCATCGACAATATCTTCCGCTTCTCCCAGGCCGGAAGCGAGGTCTCGGCGCTGCTGGGGCGCATGCCCTCGGCGGTGGGCTACCAGCCGACGCTGGCCACCGAGATGGGCCAGCTCCAGGAGCGCATCACCTCCACCAAGAAGGGCGCGATCACCTCCGTGCAGGCGGTGTACGTGCCCGCCGACGACATGACCGACCCCGCCCCGGCCACCGCGGTGACGCACCTGGACGCCTTCATCGTGCTGGAGCGATCGATCGTGGAGAAGGGCATCTATCCGGCGATCAATCCGCTGGCCAGTTCCTCGCGCATCCTGGACCCACAGTATGTTGGCGCGGAACATTACCAGACCGCCCGGAGGATACAGCAGATTCTCCAGCGGTACCGCGACCTCCAGGACATCATCGCCATTCTCGGTGTGGATGAACTGAGCGAGACGGACAAGCAGATCGTCCACCGCGCTCGGCGGATCGAGCGGTTCCTGTCGCAACCGTTCTTCGTCGCCGAGGTGTTCACCGGAAAGAGCGGCAACTTCACCCCGCTGGCGGAGACCGTACGGTCGTTCAAGGAGATCTGCGAAGGCAAGTGGGACCACCTGCCCGAACAGGCGTTCATGTACGTCGGGACGGTGGAGGACGCCGCCGAGCAGGCCAAGCGACTGGCCGGACCGGTCGAGGAAGCCGCGGCGCAGCCGACCCAGGCCAAGTGAGAGGGATAGCGGATCGGAGAGGAATTATGGACGTATACGAAGCCATGCGGAAGCGGTGCAGCGTGCGGTCGTTCCGGGACAAGCCCATCGAGGAGGACAAGCTCCTTCGCGTCCTGGAGGCGGGTCGAATCTCGCCCTCGGCGCGCAACGATCAGGCGCGGAAGTTCGTCGTCGTCCGCGACGCCAAGCTTCGCGCCGCCCTGGCCGCTTCGGCCGAACAGCCGTTCATCGGCCAGGCGCCGGTGGTCATCGCTGTGGTGGCCACCGAACCGAACCGCAAGATGCACTGCGGCGTGGAGAGCGGGCCGGTGGATTGCGCCATCGCGATGGATCACATGACCCTGGCGGCGATGGCGGAGGGACTGGGCACCTGCTGGATCGGGCATTTCGACCAGGACGCGTGTCGCAAGGTCCTGGGCGTGCCCGAATCAGCCATGATCATCGACTTGCTGCCGATGGGCTATCCCGCCCCCGGCGCCGACGCGCCCAAGACCAGGCCGCGAAAACCCATGGACCAGGTCGTCTGCCACGACCGCTTCAATGCATGAAGGTGTTTATGGAGTTGCCATTGGGCGCGAGCAAATCTTGCAGTGGATGTCTGACCATGAATAGCAGGTTGATTGCGATCAATGGACAAATGGACCGATTGACCGGTTGATCCAATGTCAAACTTTACACGCATGTTCAAGTACGAGGTGCTCTCCCCTGATGGTCCGGTGGAGTCCGCCGACGCTGTCAGTGCGGTCTTTCCGGCCTGCGACGGTCAGGTGGGCGTGCTGGCCGGTCGGGTGCCGCTGGCGGCCGTATTGGGGCCAGGCCCATTGAGCTTCGAGCAAACGGATGGAAAAGTCCGGGAGTTTTTCGTCACGGGCGGTTTTGCGCAGATGAACAACGGAACGCTGACGATCCTGGCGGAACACTGCCTGCCGTCGAGTGAACTGGACCGCCAGAGTGCCTGGGAGGAGTTGCGTCTAGCCCGCGAGGCAGCCGCCAAGGGACGCGGACGCATCGCGCGGTGTGACGACGAACTGGAGGCCGCACGCAGGAAATTCACCATGGTGCAGCGGCTGCTGCGGCAGAAAAGGCAGGCGGATTAGGGAGGATCTCCAAAGGCAGGCCCCATGCCCCCCTGTCGTCCTTGACGGTCCCGGTTGTGGGAAGCTATACTACTGGAAGCGACGAGAATCATCGCGGACGTATCGCCTGACATGTCCCAACAGACCGAGTTGCGTAAGTTGTTGATTCTCCACGGACCGACGCTGGAGGCCCAGGGGATCGTCGATCTGTTTCGCCCCCACTTCCAGGTGCAGGTCGTCCAGGAACTCGATGAGGCCCTGGAAGCCATGCGCCAGACCAGCTTCGACGCGGTCCTGGCCGAGACAGCCGACTTCCTGCCCCTGGAGCGAGGCACCGTCACGCAGCAGGCCTCGGTCATTCTGGACACCATCGGGGACGGCGTGTGCATCGTCGGACCCGGTGGGGAGTTGGTCTGGGCCAACCGGCGGCTCAAGGAGGCGCCCGCGGCGGTGCTGGATGCGCTGCGGGGGCTGTGCGCCAAGGCCTACGAGGAACTAGCCATCGCCAACAAGACCGCCGAGGCGGGAAAGCGATTCTCTCTGATCCCCGGCGACGGCAGCTACTACGAGGTGATCTGTTCGCCCGTTCACGACCGCAACGGCCTGCTTCGCCAGGTGGCGGCGGTGGTGGTCAACGCCACCGCCCAGCGCCGCCAGCAACTGAAGCTCAACGCCATCGACCGGGCCGGTCGCGAGCTGGTCCGCCTCGACGATGAAATCACCCGCGGCGACGCCACTCGCCGCCTGGAAGTGCTGGAGGAGCGGATCATCCGTTGCAGCCGCGAGGTGCTGGACTTCCAGCACTTCGCCGTGATGGTACTCAACGCCCGCACCAACGGGCTGGAGACGATCTTCAAGCAGGGACTTCCGGAAGTGGGTACGCGACAGTTTTTTGCCAGCCCCGAGGGCAACGGCATCAGCGGGTACGTCGCTGCCACCGGTCGCAGCTACGTCTGCCCCGACGTGCGGAACGACCGCCGCTACCTCATGGGCATGGAAGGCGCGCGGAGCAGCCTGACGGTTCCGCTTCGCCTGTACGACAAGGTCGTGGGAGTCCTCAACGTCGAGAGCGACCAGGTGGGGGCCTTCGGGGAGGAGGACCGCCAGTTCGCCGAGATGTTCGGAAACCACGTGGCCTTGGCGTTGAGCATCCTCAACCTGCTGGTGGTGGAGCGTCACACCGTACACACGCAGGTTAGCGGGTCCATCGCGGCCGAGCTAAGCGGCCCGATCAACGACATCCTCACCGAAACCACAGAGATGATGGAAGACTACCTGGGCTTCGACGACCTGCGGACGCGACTGTCCGCCATCATCGAAAGCGCCGGCAAGGTCGGTAAGATGCTGCACCAGTTGGCCCAGTCGCCTGGGGGCGTGCTGGGCGAGCAGATCGGTCCGACCAACCCTGACCCGCTGCTTTCGGGCAAGCGAGTGCTGGTGGCCGATGACGAGGACCTCATCCGCCAGACCATCCACGACGTGCTGACGCAACGCGGCTGCAACGTGGACGCCGTCGCCGACGGAACGTCGGCCAAGGAAATGGTTGCCCGCAACCGTTACGACCTGGTGATCTCCGACATCAAGATGCCCGGTGCGACGGGATACGAGGTTTTTGCCGCCGCCAAGGCCACGCACCCCGCCGCGGTGGTGATCCTGATCACGGGTTTTGGATACGATCCGCACCACTCGATCGTCCGGGCCAACAAGGAAGGCCTCTCGGCCGTCCTGATGAAGCCCTTCAAGGTCAAACAGCTTCTGGACGAGTGCCATACGGCCCTGACGGGCAAGCCCGCCTCCTGACCCGCCCAAGGGCGTTCAGGGGGATGAATCCTTCGTGGTTCCCGTTCTGGTCTGCACTTTCAGTTCTTGGGATTCGGACGATCCGTTCGGTCGATTTGCCGCGGGGGCGCCGATCTTCGGTGGACAGAAGCGATAGAGCCGCACGTCCCCATGCGTGAATACCGGCGGCCCTTGAGGTTCCAGGAGCTTTCCCAATGCCACCTCCAGCGGGGTGGGTTTCCTGGAGTCAATGACGACGTAGGCGATCTTCCAGCGATCCAGAAGCTCGCGGAGTCCCTTCGCCTCCGGTGGGCGGTCCTCCACCGACGACGATAGCGAGGGACAACCCACTCCCGCCAGGTAGCCCACGGGCAATTCCGCCAACACGTTTCCATCGATGGGCGCCAGGCGCGCGAGGTATTCCGCGGCAGCGAGATGGTCGCGCCACCTGCCGTCCTGCTGGGAGGCAAAGGCGTCGTGGCGATGTTTCTCGAAGATATTCCTGCCGACCAAGGGCAGGTTGCAGGCCGCCAGGACGATCATCAGTCCCAGGAGCACGCCGGAGGCTACCGCGGGCCTTCTGGCCGCACGAACGATGAGCCAACCCCATCCCTCCGCCAGGTAGAGGATCAGCATCGCCGCAATGGGCAGGAAGTATCGCGTCCGCGGAAGGGGCGAGGCCACCGACAAACCGGCCATATAAACCGCCACGACGGCGGGTCCGATGAAATCCCCCCGGCGCAGCCGCTGGATCATTCCCCAGGCAATCGGGACTACCCAAAAAATCATGCACAACCACAGTGGCAGTCGCTGGACGATCAGGAGTCTGCTGATCTGCCCGGAGGCGTCGTAGAAGTGTTTCAGCGTCTCAGAGAGCATATCTGGAAGGGAGCGGGCCGCCAGTATCCGCTGCATCGTGCCGGTGTAGCTGCCGGCGGATGGTTGAGAGTGGGCCTTGAGGTAGCCCCATGCCAGGACCGCGCATAGCGCCAATGCCGCCAGGATGGCCGTGGCGTTGACGGTGGCACGGATCGGGGCCTTGCGTCGTCCGGCCAGGACCAGTCCGATGGCCGCTCCGACGACCAGGGGAAGCCCGGCTGCGCGGAGCCAGCAGGAAGCCACCAGCAGCAGCGAGGCCAGCTCCCAGGTTCCCCAGGACAGCTTGGAGGAGGACAACCCGCGGTAATACAGCAGCATCGCCGCGGTCAGCAGGAGCATGAAGGGTACGTCGGAGAGAATCTCCCCGCTGCGCTGGAGCATCTCGTTGGAAAGCCCCAGCACGACCGTCAGGACGAAGGCCCAGTCCGGATGCACCAGTCGTCGCAGGAGGAGGTATGTCAAAACCAGCGTCGCCAGGCCCATGGCGCACATCAGCAGGTTGATTGCGAGGAAACCGCCCGCGCCGATCTTGGTCAGCCCCGCCAGCATCAGCGGAAAGCCCGGCGGGACGTGCGTGTGCGGCCGGCCCGCCAGCGTGTATCCTTCGCCGCCGACGAGGTTGCCCGCAAGCGTCAGATACAGGGCGCTGTCGGAACCGATCCACCAGTGTGGACTTATCGCGGCCAAATAAACGATCGCCAAGGCGATCACGCCCGCGCGTATCCAGAGCCGGCGTCTCGAGGACGTCGCAAACAGCGGACCATCCAGGATTCCCCCTCCTTCCGTGACCTGGGTGTTGTTCATTTCGCCCGCTCCTTGGCGAGGACATGCCGCCGCAGTAAGGCCATGCCCACTCCCGCCATCGCGACATCCATCAGCGTGACTATCAGCCGCCAGGCGACGGTGACGATGGCGGCATGTCCAGGCCCCAGCGAAGGAGTAAGCAGTAGCAGAAGAATCCCCTCGCGGACGCCCAGCCCGGCGGGGGTGAAGAAGGCCAGGAAGCCCATCGTAGCCGACAGGGCCTGGGCGGAGACGTAGAAGGGCAATTCCCGCGGAGGCAGGTCGGCCACCGAACCAGCCATCGCCCACATCGCCGCGCCCATCAGGATCCACTGGCCGAGAATGCTGACCAGCGGGCGGAGGTAATGACTGGTGTCCGGCACGGTGATCATCGGGCGGTTCAGCAGGCCCAGGATCGTCCTGACGACGGCCCCAAAGACGCGCGGATGCAGGCACACTACCCCGGCGGCCAACAGCGCCGAGCACCACAGCCATCCCAGGGGCAAGTGGTGTCGCAGCGGTTCCATCAGGGTCAGAGGCAGGCTCAGGACGATTCCCACAGCCGTCGCAAGCCCCGTCAGAAGAAACACGATGGCCGTGGTGACAGACAAGGGCACTCCGAACTTTCCCAACAGCCAGGCGGCCCCGGCGACACTGGCGACTTTTCCAGGGACATATTTGCCCAGTTGCGGAATCCACGCCACGGCAATCCAGGCGGTCGGCGGGATCTTGTGACCGAAACCGGCCAGCAGGTCGCGGTAGTTGGAGATGGTCATGGCCTTGGCGGCGGCGACGCAGGCGGCTGATAGGACCAACCAATCCCAAGAAAAGTTGACTTCCGACCAGGCCACGGCTCGGAATCTCGCGACCAGCTCGGTTCCCACCACCGCCAGGACGGTGGCAAAGACCGCCCAACGGACGATCTTCCTCAGCAGTCGCGGACTATTGGCGGGGACCTGGGCCCCGGCTTGCTCAACGAAGTCTGCGACGTACTGCGTGACATCGACCTTTTCTTCCAGCAGTCGTTGTCGGCTTGCGGTCCACCTCTGGCGGGGTTGGGAGAGCATCTCCTCGATGGCGGCCTGGGCGTCGGTTGCGGTAGTCACGCAGCGGACCAGACCGTAGCGGTCCTGAAGCTCTCGCAGATAGCCCAGCGGCAGGGGGTTGAGGTAGACCGCCGGTGTGCCCAGGCAGGCGGCCTCGGCGGCCATGGAACCGCCTTCTCCCACGTAGATGGCCGCCTGGGAAAGGAGCGTGAGCATGGCCGAGGGCGGGGCCTGGATGCGATAACTCTCCCATCGGGCAGGGAATGGTCCTTCGGAACTGATCAGCACGCGACCATGGCGCTCCAGGGTCGCCACAAGGTCCTCCACGGTTTGTTGGGACATGCTGCTTTCGTTCTTGTCGTGGGCCGCCTGCCAGGACACCAGTCGCAGGATGCAGTAGGGTCGGCCCGCGGTCAGTCCCGCGGCCGACAGGGCGGAGGGATCGGGGCGGAAATATCGGGGGTGCGTGTAGGCCAGGTGGTCGATGCCGTTGTACCGTACCTGTTTTGCTCCCCAGTCCTTGCGGTAGGCCGTGGTGGTGCAGATGACCGTGGCGAAAGGCATTGCCAGTCGTTGCTGCAACTGAGCGTGTTCGGTGTCTTCAAAGACGACCACCGGTCGCCGCGCCAGGCGACCGGCCAGTCCGGCGCTGATGCAGTAGCGTCCCGTCAGCACGTCGGGCTTGAAGCTCCCGACCAGGCGGATCATCCGCCCGTAGCGGACGACCAGTTCGCCGGCCAACCCCAAAAGCCCATGACCTTGGCTGGAAAGACAGACATGCTCGATTCCCGCGGCCTCCAGCAGGTCGGTGAGACATTCTTTCCGTCGGGAGGCGACGGTGACGGCATGGCCGCGTGCCATCCAGATGCCGATGGCGTTGCGCCAGAAATGCACCTGGGCGGGATGGGTGATCTCAACGAGGATCCGCATCGCCATGATCCAGCGGCTGGTGGCCGAGGTTGGATTTGCGGACGTGATAAAGCACTTCTTCCAGGTAGATGCGGTGGCGGTCCAGCATGTCGCCGAGCAGGCCCATCAGCAGCGACAACAGTCCCAGCGTCAACAACGCCGCGCCGGTGAATCCAGCCCACTTGTGCGGAGAAAAACCGCCCGTGCGAAGATAGTGGACCAGCAGGAACACTTCCAACAGCACCGCCGGGACCATCATCGCCAGCGCCATCCCGCCGAAGAGCCTCATAGGCCGGTAATCGCGGTAGCAGCGGAAGAGGATCCACAGCGTGTTGACCCCGTAGCGCCACAGGTTGTTCGCCACCCGGCTGTCGCCGTGGCGGCGCACGCCCTCGACGGGGATGGGCACCTCGACTATGCGCAGGCCCTTGAACGCCAGGTTCAGGAAGACCTCCTGGGTATAGGTGAAGGCGGCGATGGCGTTGAGGCTCAGCGCCGCCGCGCGGTTGTAACATCGCATCCCGCAGGAGACGTCGTGGAACCGCTGGCCCGCCAGGTGAGACACCAGGCGGCTCATCATGCGGTTGCCCCACCGCTTGATCGGCGGCATCTTCGGTGCCAATCGCGGATCGGCGAAGCGGGAGGCGGTGGCGAAGTCGGCGTCTCCAGCGACCACCGGCGCGATCAGCGTGGGGATGGTGGCCGGGTCGAACTGCCCGTCGGCGTCGATGCTGACGATCAGGTCCGCGCCCATTTCCAGGGCCTGGCCGATGCCCGTCTGGAAGGCCGCGCCCACCCCTCTGCGCCTTCCGTGGCTGACCACCTTCGCCCCGGCGGCCTCGGCCTCGGCCTGCGTCGCGTCGCTGCTGCCGTCGTCCACCACCAGCGCGCGGACATCGGCGACGCCCGCGATCCGCGACGGGATGCGCCGGATCACATCGCCCACGGTGGCCTGCTCGTTCAGCGCCGGCAGGATCACCACCAGGCGCAGGCCCGCGGAGGGAGATTTCGTCGGTTCGATCATTGTCTTGCCGGCCCGATCGCTTGCGGGCAGCGGAACGGCGTGAGTGTACGTGGCCCCGCCGCCGTCCGCAAGCAGCAGCCCACGCCCCCGCCAGCCCATGCCCGGTCGGCGACTTGTGATTTCGCCCGCTCGGGGACGCGTCGCTTGTCCTGCACTTGGCAGGTGGCGGCGGCGGGAAGACACGTTAGAATATAGGGTGTCAGCCGCCAATGGGGCAAACCATGGACAAGACGACCGGCGAGGGACCGGCTGAAGGACCGGAGGGGGCCGACGCGGCGTTGGCCGGGACGGTCGTCACCTGTCGTCTGGGCGACGCCCATTTCGTTGGGGCAGGAGGTTGATTGCGTGAGCGCCGCCAGGAACCCATCGGAGAAGATCAAGGTCTTTGTCGTCGACGACCACGCCGTCCTGCGCCGTGGCCTGGCCCAACTGATCGAGGCCGACGGAGGCATGGTCCTTTGCGGAGAGGCCGCCGCCGCACCCGAGGCGCTGGAAAAGATGGAAAAGGCCCTCCCAGACGTGGCCGTCGTGGATATCTCCCTGCGCGACAGCAGCGGTATCGAGCTGATCAAGGACATCAAAATCCGCTGGCCGGAAACCGCCGTCCTGGTGCTGTCGATGCATGACGAGAGTTTTTATGCCGAGCGCGTCCTTCGCGCCGGGGCGATGGGATACGTCACCAAGGGCGAGGCATCAGAGAAGGTCATCGAGGGCATCCGTCGGATCCTGCGGGGCGAGGTGTACGTCAGCGACAAGGTGGCCGCCAAGATGATCGGCAAGTTCGTCAAGGGCGCCCCCGGTTCGAAGGACTTTTCCATGGACGCCCTCAGCGACAGGGAGTTGGAGGTCTTCGAGTTGCTCGGCGAGGGGCTTGCGACCCGCCAGATCGCCCAGCGTCTGCACCTGTCGGTCAAGACCATCGACACGCACCGCGAGAACATCAAACGCAAACTCAACATCGCCAACGCCTCCGAACTTCTTCAACGGGCCATCCAGTGGGTCCGCTACGAACGCGGCGGATAGACTCTCCACCGTCACCGGGGGGAAGGCCGGAGATTTTGCTTTCCGGCGCATCTGCCGCATAGGATTGTAAAAACGTCGCTTCCGTCATCCACTAACAAGGAGCCGAATCATGATGGCAGAAAAGAAACAAGGCAAGTCGCTTGGATGGTTGGGCTTTTCCGGGGCGTTTGAGGGCGGGCAGTACCAGCTTCCGGCGCTGCCATACGGGTTTGACGCCCTGGCGCCGCTGTACGAGGAACGGACGCTGCGGACTCACCACGACAAGCATCACGCCGCCTATGTCAATGGGCTGAACGCCACGCTGGCCAAGCTGACGGCGGCGCGGTCGGCGGGGGATTTCGATGCCGTCACGGCGATGTCGCGGAACCTGGCGTTCCACGGCAGCGGGCACGTGATGCACTGCCTGTTCTGGAACTCGATGACCCCTGGCGGGTCGGAGGCCCCCGAGTCGCTGGCGGCGGCGATGAAGGAGAGTTTCGGTTCGCCCGAGGCCTGCAAGAAACACTTCGCCGCGGCGACCAAGGCCGTCGAGGGCGGCGGCTGGGGCGTGCTGGCCTACGAACCGATCGGCGGCAAACTGGTGATCCTCCAGAGCGAGAAGCACCAGGACCTGACGATCTGGGGCGCCGTGCCGCTGCTGGTCTGCGACGTCTGGGAACACGCCTACTACCTGCAATACGCCAACGACCGGGCGAACTGGGTGGACAACTTCCTGAAACTGGCCAACTGGAGCTTCGCCGCCAAGCGCCTCGAAGCCGCCGTCGCCGGGACGTAACAGCGGGCGGGCTTCTTCGTGACCTTGTTGATTCCGATGGTTCGCCAAACCACCGAAGGATTGCCAATCAGGTGGCGATGTAGCCGCGCCAATAGGAGACGGGCAGTGAAAGCGGCCATTGACGCCGAGGCGTGTATCGGATGCGGACTTTGCCCGCAGGCATGTCCGGAAGTTTTTGAACTGGGCGACGACAACATCGCGCGCGTCAAGGTGACTCCAGTGCCCGTGGAGGTGGAGGCTTCCTGCCGCGAGGCGGCCGCGGCGTGTCCCACCGAGGCGATCCGGATCGAACCGTAGGTGGGTTATAGCCGACTTGCGGAAGCCTTCCGCGTTTTGCCTTCCGCCATGGTGGGTGGTGGTCAGGCGCGCCCTTTGCCAATGTCCGCCGGGCTGGTTAGACTTCTGGGGGTATGGTTCGAAGGGACAAAACAGACCAAAAAACATATCCCCCAACCAGCGCCGAGGCGCCGCGGTGGTCGTGGGGCGTCCTGGCCGGCGCGGCGTTGATCGTGGCCGCCGGGGCGGTGGCATTTTCCAACAGCTTCGACGGCGTATTCCTTTTTGACGATGTTCCCTCCATCGTCACCAACCGCGCGCTGCGCGGTCCCGGCGCGATCCTGCGAGCAATCGTTGCACCGGAGGCGACTACCCAGCATGGTCGGCCCGTGGCCAACATCACGTTGGCGATCAACTACGCATTGGGGGGCACGGATATTCGCGGATATCACGCGTTCAACCTGGCCGTGCACTTGTTGGTGGGACTGACGCTATTAGGGATCGTTCGCCGCACGTTGTTGCTGCCGGTGATGCGGGCACGTTTCGCTACGGCGGCGACCTGGCTGGCGACGGCGGCGTCTCTGTTATGGGTGGTGCATCCTCTCCAGACCGAGTCGGTCACGTATATCATCCAGCGGACCGAGTCGCTGATGGGCCTGTTTTACTTGTTGACGATTTATTGTTTCATCCGAGGGGCAACCTCATCACGGGCTGGTATGTGGACGGTCGCGGCGGTGGTCGCCGCCGCGGCGGGCATGGGCAGCAAGGAAGTCATGGCCACCGCGCCGCTGATGGTGCTGTTGTACGACGTGGTGTTCGTCTCGGGTTCGCCAGTGGCGGCTTGGAAGGCCCGACGGGGCTTGTACGCGGGCCTGGCGGCCAGTTGGGCGATTCTGGCGGTCCTGGTCATATCGACGGGCAGCCGCAGTGGCACGGCGGGTGTTGGACTTTCCGAAGTCAGCCCCCTGGAATACGCCGCCAGCGAGTTCGGAGTGATCCTTCACTACCTGCGCCTGGCGTTCTGGCCTGTGGGGCTGTGCCTGGACTACGGCTGGCCGGTGGCGCGAAGTCTGGGAGACGTTCTGCCCGCGGCGGTGGTGATTGTTTCCCTGTTGACGGCCACCCTTTGGGCGTTCGCCTCGTCGCGTCGAGTTGCCGAGGGAAGCACACCCATGACCGTCTTGGCCGGACGATCGTATCGGGCGGCATGGGGTTTTCTGGGCGCATGGTTTTTCCTCATCCTGGCGCCTACCTCCAGCCTTATGCCGCTGGTGGACCTGGCCTTCGAGCACCGCATATACCTGCCCCTGGCATCCGTGGCGACGGGAGTGGCCATGGCGGGATACCTGCTGGCTGGCAGCTTGGCGCGTCGTTGGCCCCGCTCCTTCGCGAAGCGATCGGTGGTCTGGGGCGTGGCGGGATTGGCCGTCGCGGTCTCGGCGACGCTGCTGGGCTGGCGGACCCATGTGCGCAACTTGGATTACCGTAGCGACTTGGCCATGTACGAGGATGCCGCAAGAAAGCGCCCCAACCATGCCCGTGCCCAGAGTAACCTGGGATTCGTGCTGGTGGACGCCGGTCAGGCCGACCGCGCCCTGGCGGCCTGCAACAGGGCCATCGAGCTGGTTCCCAATTTCCCGGAGGCCTACAACAATCGCGGAAGGGCCTTGGCGGCCAAGGGGCAGTATGAACAGGCCATCGCCGACTATGACCGCACGATCAAGATGCAACCGGACCATGCCGAGGCGCACAGCAACCGCGGCGCCGCCAAGGTCGCGTTGGGCCGGCTGGAGGAGGCGGTGGACGATTATGATCGTGCCATCAAGCTGAACCCCCATTACGCCGAGGCCTACAACAACCGCGCGGCCTTGTGGAACCGGCGGGGACAATACGGCCGTGCCATTGAAGATTCCACCCGCGCCATCGAACTGTCAACCGCTCTGGCGGAGGCCTACGCCAATCGCGGCCAGGCATACGCCCAGCAAGGGCGACACTCTCTTGCCGTCGCGGACTACACCCGCGCCGTTGGCCTCAAACCAACTCTGGCGGAGGCACACGCGGGCCTGGGGGCCTCCCGCCACAAGATGGGAAAGACCGAAGCAGCCGTCGCGGACTACACCCGTGCCATCCAACTTCAATCGCGCAACGCGGCCACCTACAACAATCGCGGGTATGCCTACAGCGACCTGGGCCAATTCGAGGAGGCCCTGGCGGACTTCGCCAAGGCGATCGAGCTGGATCCCAATGACGCCAATACCTACGACAGCCGGGCGTTGGCATACTACCGCATGGGCCGCAATGAGGATGCCTGGCGTGACATCGCCGCCTGCCGCAAGCTGGGGGGCACGCCCGACGCCAAGCTGCTGGAAAATCTTGCCAAGGTTACAAGCCCCCAAAAGTAGAACCGCCAGCGCGGGTCGTCGATGGCCCCATTCCACGCCACCGGTGGGCAAACAAAGCCCCTGACAGCCGGGTATCCGTCCACCTCTCCGGTTTGTTGTCGGCTCAGAGGTCGAAGATCTTTCCGGGGTTGAGGATGTTGTTGGGGTCCATCGCCCGCTTGATCGCCCGCATCATCTCGATATGCGCCTCGGAGCAGACCAGCGGCATGTAGTCCTTGCGCTTATGGCCGATGCCATGTTCCCCGGAGATCGTCCCGCCCAGTCCGGCTACGAGTTTGTATAGGTCCGTCAATATCTTCGGCAGCGTGGCATGCCACTGCTCCAAGGTCCATGCGGGGTTCATCACCGCCGTGGCGTGGAGGTTGCCGTCGCCGGCATGACCATAGCAGGGAAAAGCGATATCGTATTTTGCCGTCAGCTTCACCAGCCCGTCCACAACGGCGGGAATGGCCGCCGTCGGGACGACGATGTCCTCCAGGCTCTGGTGTGGGCTGACCACCTTGAATGCCTCGGCGATGTTGCGACGGACCTTCCAGATGCGCTCGGAGGTCGTGGCGTTGTCGGCGACGTAGACCTCGATGGCCCCGGCCGATTCGACAAGCCGGCCGATGGCCTGGTATTCGCTCTCCACCTCGTCGGCGTCGGGACCATCGACGGTCACCAGCAGCATCGCCCCGGCGTCCTGGTAGGGGATGGACTCGTTGAGATACCGGCAGGACGCCCGGACGGAGGTCTGGTCCATGAACTCCACTGCCGTGGGGATGATCCCGCTTTCGGTCATGATGCGCGGGACGGCGGCGATGGCCTGCTCGGCCGTGCGGAACAGCGCCAGGAGGTCCACGGAGCATTTGGGCAGCGGCATGAGCTTCAGGATGATCTTGGTGAAGACCCCCAGGGTGCCTTCGGAGCCAACCATCAGGCCGATGAGGTTGTAGCCCGTGACGTCCTTGACCAGTTTTCCGCCCAGTTGGATGATCTGGCCGGTGGGAGTGACGATCTCCAGGCCGGTGACGTATCTACCTGTGACGCCATATTTTACGGCTTTTCCTCCGCCGGCGTTTTCCGCGACGTTCCCGCCGATGCAGCAGGTTTCCAGGCTCATGGGGTAGCCCGCGTAGAACAGCCCCAGGTCCCGCACGGCGGCGTTGATGTCGTTGGTGACCACGCCGGGCTCGACGGTGATCATCATGTTATCGCCGTCGATGTCCAGGATGCGGTTCATCCGGTCGAAGAGCATCACGATGCCGCCGTGTAGAGGCACGGCGCCTCCGGAAAGCCCGCTACCGGCCCCGCGCGGGGTGACGGGGATATGCTCGCGGTTGGCCAGTTTCAAGACAGCGGCGATTTCCTCCGCCGATCCCGGCCGGACGGCAGCCTCGGGCATGTGGGCATAGTGCGGTTCGGCCACCTCGTCGTGGCTGAGCGGCTCGAGCTTTTCCGGGTCAGCGTAGAGGACATACTTGTCGCCGACGATCTTCTTCAACTTCGCGGCGACCTTAGGGGTCACGGGGCTGTATTTTGTTGTTGCCTTGGCCATACATGCCTTTGCATGACGGTTTAACTCACAGTTCTCAAGACCGCGGACCTCGAACAAATCCCAATCACCAAGCTCCTGATGGCAGTATCACCGCCGACTGTCATTATTCACGTTCTGAGGCGAAACCAACCGGCTTTCGCTTTGGCTCCTCCGGTTCAGCCATCAGTTGGCGAATGGCTTCGACTAAACCGAGTATCTGTCGATCGTGCCCTTGGAGTCTCCGTTCAAGTTCATCGAATCTTGTGGATAGCTCCTTGTGGGCGGCCAGCATCTCACGGAGCTTCACAAAAGCTCTAACCACGTAAATACTTACCTTTACGGCTCGCTGGGAATTCAGCACACTTGCGGCCATGATGGCGCCGTGCTCGGTGAAAGCATAGGGTAATGTGGGTGAAAACCGCAGTCTGGCGAGGTGGTCGCAATTTGCGACCACCTGTTCCTTCTCCTCTCTGCTCAGAGGGAACATGAAATCCTTGGGGAATCGGTCAATGTTGCGCCGCACTTGCTCATTCAATCGTTTGGTCGTCACGCCGTAGAGACTTGCCAGGTCCGCGTCCAGCATGACCTTCTGGCCCCGTATCAGAAGGATCTGCCGTTCGATTCTTCCTATCGGAAGCGCCAAATCGTCCGAGGTCATCCGAGGCTCCCTGCCTTTTACGGGCTAGAAGGCCGCAAGGAATGACTTCATAGCCAGTGGAACGAAAAGCCGGTCCTTTAATATCGCAAAATGCGACATCAGGCCTTGCCCTTGGTCTTCCGCAACTTCTCGGTCAACACAGCTACGACATCAAAAAGGTCTCCCACGATACCGAAGTCCGCCACGCGGAAGATCTGTGCGTCGGGGTCGGTATTGACGGCAACGATGGTCGAGGACGTCTGCATTCCAGCCAGGTGTTGGATGGAACCGGACACGCCCAGGCCGACGTAGAGCTTGGGTGTGACGGTCTTGCCCGATAGCCCGATCTGATGGGGGTAGCTCAGCCACCCGCGGTCGACGGCGTCACGGCTGGCGCCCAGGGCGGCGCCAAGGGCCTCCACCAGGGGCGCGACGAGCTTGACGTTCTCGCCCTTCTTGATCCCGCGTCCGACTGCCACCACGATGTCGGCGTCCTGGAGGCCGTGCTGCTCGGTGTTGGCGATGAAGTCCACGCGGCGCATCCGCCCGGCGGACAAATCTGCTCGCGCGGCGCGGCGGATGACCTCGCCCCGGCGCCCCGGCTGCCACGAGGCGGGCGGGGTGGATCGCGGTCGGACGGTCGCCATCTGGGGCCGATGGCGCGGGGTCTTGATCGTCGCCAGGATGTTGCCCCCGATGGCCGGGCGGGTCTGGAGCAGGTTGCCCGTTTCCGGTTCGATATCCAGCACGGTGCAGTCGGCCGTGAGGCCCGCGTCGGCCTTGGCGGCCACGTACGGCATGAGCGTCCGCCCGGTGGAGGTCGCGCCGGCGATGATGATCTCCGGGCCAAGCTCCCGGATCAAATCCAGCATGCAGACTGAATACGGTTCGACCAGGAAATGCTCCAGCAGCGGCGATTCGACGGCGATCACGCGGTCGGCGCCGCGATCGATCAGTTCGCGCAGATCCGCCTCGTGAATATTCCAGCCGAAAATGACGGCCGTCAGGTCGGTCTTCCGCTTGTCGGCCAAGTCGCGCCCGCGGGTCAGCAGCTCGTGGCTGATCCGCTGCACGCGCCCGCCGGACTGCTCGGCGAGTATCCAGACGCCCTTGTGGTCCAATGTATCCTCCGATATCCGGTTGGGGGGCTAGATCAGTTGCCTGTCCTGAAGAAACTCCACCAGCTTCCCGACAGACTCCTGGAGCGATTGCTCATCCTTGGCCGCCAGCTTCATGCACTCGCGGGCGACCTTGGGCTTGAAGATACGCACCACGCGGGTGGGGGAGCCTTCCAGACCAATCTTGTCGGTCTTCACGCCCAGATCGCCGGGGCCCCAGACGGGGATCGCCTCGGCCTTGGCGCGAAGCTTGCCGCGCAGGGTGGGCAGGCGCGGATCGGCGATCTCCTTGACCACCGTCAGCACGCAGGGGGCGGCTGCTTCCAGCACCTCGTAGCCGTCCTCGACCAGCCGATGGAAACGAAAGACTCCGCCATCGATCCGCTCGATCCTGCTGACGTAGGTGGCCACTGGCAGGTCCAGGAACGAGGCGATTCCAGGCCCCACCTGACCGGTGTCGCCGTCGGTGGCTCGTTCGCCGCAGATGACCAGGTCCACGGGCGGACCGCCGTCGCCGCCGAGCTTGCGGATCGCCGCCGCCAGCACATAACTGGTGGCCCAGGTGTCGCTTCCGGCGAAGGCCTTGTCGGAGATCAGCACCCCATTGTCGCATCCCATGGCGACGGCCTCGCGAAGGGCCTTGTCGGCCTTGGGCGGTCCCATCGAAATGGCGACCACCTGCCCGCCGTGGGCTTCCCGCAGGCGGATGGCGGCCTCGATGGCGTAGAGGTCCAGCGGGTTGATGATCGCCTCCACGCCTTCGCGGATCATCGTACCGGTGGCCTCGTCCATCTTGACGGCGGTGGTCTCCGGTACCTGCTTGATGGGCACGACAATGCGCATTGCTTCTCCTGAGACCGGGTCGGGGGCGGCGCCGCCATCGTGCGGCCTGCCTCCTTAGGCCGGGCCATTGGGCAATCGAAGCAGTCTTTTTAACCGCAGGCGGCGGACGAATCAACCATGGTGACCGGTGCGTCATGACGACTTTTCATAAGCCGCGAACATCGCGAACTTCATTGAATGGTTCAAACAGCAAGAGATGGTGGGTATGTTATTGCGATCTTCGCTTGGGTATGCGGCCGATTGGCTTGGGGGATGATCCAGCCGGGAGAGGGGTCTGTTGGACTGTTGGGTCTCCAGGTTGCTACACTACCGGGCCGGCAAGGCGGGAATGCCTGTCGGAAAAGCCCGAAATACGAGGCGACGCGATGGCGTCAAAGAAGATTGCCTTGGTGTGGGATCGCTTCCCCGGAACGATCCGGATCGTGGTGTCCTCGGGACGCCTGACCGACGGAGTCGGGTTGCGCGTCGATGCGAGCGGACAAGGCGGGTGATATGGTCCCCTCGGCGAGACCGTCCGTATCGACCGTTTCACCGGCGACGTCCGCGTACGGTTGACGTTCTAGAAGAAAGGCTCTACTTTGCTCACTCGATTAGTCACTGTATTTGTAATCGTTCTTTTTTCGGGGTTTGCCGCCGCTGTCGGCGAACCGGATGCCTCGAGACCCGCGACGGACAAGGATACGCAAGGAGAATCCACGATGACCAGCCAAGCCGAACCCGCCCGACTGAAACGCAGTGAGAGTTTCCTGGGCATTCACTTCGACTTCCATGCCGGGCAGGACTGCACGGAGGTGGGCAAGAACGTCACGGAGGAGATGGTCGAGAGCATTATCGATCAGGTCAGGCCGGATTATATCCAGGTCGATTCCAAGGGCCATGCGGGTATCGCTAGTTTCCCCACCAAGGTTGGAACGGCGGCGCCGGGGTTCGTGAAGGATCAATTGAGGATTTGGCGCGAAGTGACCGCGCGGCGCGGCGTGGCGCTTTATGCGCACTATTCCGGGGTGTTCGATTGCCAGGCCGTGAAGCTCCATGAGGACTGGGCGCGGGTGACGGAGGAAGGCAAGGGCGATCCGGAGAAGGCCTCGGTCTTCGGCCCGTACGTCGATGAACTGCTGATCCCGCAATTGGAGGAACTCTGCGACGATTACGGCCTGGACGGGGTGTGGGTGGACGGGGAATGTTGGGCCACCGGGCGTGACTATGGCCCCGGGGTCCTGGAGGCTTTCCGTCGCCAGACGGGCATCGAGAACGTCCCCCGCAAACCGGAAGACCCTAACTTCTTCGAGTTTAACCAGTTTTGCCGCGAGGGATTTCGGAAGTATATGAGGCATTACGTGGACGCCATGCATCGGCACAACCGTCGCTTCCAGATCGCCAGTAACTGGGCGTTTACCTCTTTCATGCCCGAGCCGGTGTCGGCGGATGTGGACTTCCTCTCGGGGGACTACAGCCCCGGCGACAGCGTGAATTCCGCGCGCTTCGAGGGGCGCTGCATCGCCCCGCAGGGAAAGCCATGGGACCTGATGGCCTGGAGCTTCAACTCCGCCAACAAGGAGATCTGCTGGTCCACCAAGTCGCTGCCGCAATTGCAGCGCGAAGCGGCGATGGTGCTGTCGCTGGGCGGGGGCTTCCAGGCCTACTTCCAGCAGAACCGCGATGTGTCTGTGAACCTCTGGCAGATGAAACTGATGGGGGAGGTGGCGAAGTTCTGCCGCGAGCGACAACCGTTCTGCCACCGCGGCGTGCCCGTGCCTCAGATCGCCCTGGCGAACTCCACAGCCGACTATTACCGCAGGTCCAACAGTCTGTTCGCAAACTGGGAGTACCGTGCCCTCCGCGGCACGCTCCAGGCCCTGCTGGAGTCGCAAAATTGCGTGGAAATCCTCAGCGAGCATCACCTGGCCGGCCGGATGAAGGACTACCCGCTAATCATCCTGCCGGAGTTGCGGTACATCGAACCGGGCCTCCGGGCCGACCTGCTGGCCTACGTCGAGGGTGGGGGCAGCCTGCTGGTCATTGAGCCTGTGGCGGCCGCTTCGTTCCAGCGGGAACTGGACGTCGAACTGCTCGGTAAACCCGCCGCGGAGAGGCGTTGGCTGGAGCACGACGGCTGGTTGGGAGGGGTGTTGACGACGTGCCAGAGGGCCAAAGTCGGCCCCAAGGCCCAGGCCTTCGGCGTGCTCCATGAGACCAACGCCCTGGATTCCCCCGCCTCCCCGGCCGCGTCGATCGCAACGCATGGCAAGGGCAGGATCGCGGCGATCTACTTCAACTTCGGCGACCGGTATGCCCAATCGTCCACCGCCACGGCCAGGCGGTTTCTTGGCGCCCTGGTCCGCCGTCTGTTTGCCGACCCCATCGTCGAGGTCACCGGCAGCCAGTTTGTGGACGTGACGGTCAATCGCATCGGCGGAAAGCTGGCGGTCAACCTGGTCAATACCGCCGGTCCGCATGACGTTCCCACCGTAGCGGTGTTTGACGAGATTCCCCCCGTCGGACCTTTGAACGTGACGATACGGACAAGTCGGAAGCCCTCCAGCGTCATGCTCCAACCGGCGGGGACGAAACTGGACTTCGACTTCACCGACGGATGCGTCCGCCTGGTCCTGCCCCAGTTGGCGATACACGACATCGTCGTGGTGGAACCATAAACCGCCGTATGGTATCGGGATTTCCACGACAGTGGCCGTGCGGCGCGGGATGCGATGGGGCCAACCCCGAGTAGGCGCCTTTTACGCCGTCACCAGTTTCACGAACATCTGGCCGCGGTGCTCATAGTTGGTGAACATGTCGAAACTGGCACAAGCGGGGGACAGCAGGATGACGTCTCCCGCCGCCGCGTGCTTTTGCGCCAAGGCCACAGCCCCGGGGAGGTCCTCGGTCCGTTCGATGGGGGGTTGTCCGTCGGTTTGATGGGTCTGGACCGCGGCGATGATGGCCTCGCTCGTTGCGCCCAGCGCTACGACGGCCTTGGCGCGGGAAGCCAGTGCCCCCCCGAGTTCCTCGAAGCTGACGTGCTTGTCGTATCCGCCGACGATGATGACGGCCTGGCGTGGTGCGAAGGCCTCCAGGGCGACGATCGCGCCGGAAGGGGTGGTGCACTTGGAGTCGTTGAAGTACCGCACGCCGTCGCGCCGGGTGACGAATTGGAGGCGATGCGGCAGGCCGGGAAAGTCCCGCAATGCCTCCGCCGCCGTGGCACGGTCGATGCCGAACTGCCGCGCCGCCGTCCAGGCGGCCTGGGCGTTGGCCTGGTTATGGGCGCCGGGGACGGACAGTTCGAAGGGTTCCCCGCTGGGGTCGAACATCTCCACGCGAGAGGGCGCTTGGGCTGCCCAACGTGAAACGATTGGATCGGCGGCGTTGAGGATCAGCACGTCTTGGCCGGTCTGGAACGCGAAGAGGTTCTTCTTGGCGGCGGCGTAGGCCTCCATCGTCCCGTGGCGGTCCAGGTGGTTGGGGGCGAGGTTGGTCACGACGGCGACATGCGGGCTGACGCCGATGATCGGCAGGTCTTCCAGTTGAAAACTGGAAAGTTCCAGCACGACGACATGGTCGGGCAAAATCCGCGGCAGCTCCTCCAGCAGGGAGACGCCAATGTTCCCGCCCACGTGGGTGGTCCGCCGCCGGCGGAGGATCTCTCCGATCATCGCGGTGGTGGTGGACTTGCCCACGCTTCCGGTCACGCCCACCATTGGCGCGGCGCATCGCTGGAGAAAGAGGTTGATCTCGGTGGTCCGCGGCACACCCGCGGCGGCGGCCGAAGCCAGCAGGGGCATGTCCTTGGGCACAGCGGGGTTGACGATCAGCAGCTCGGCGGCCAGGAAGTCCTCCCGGTCATGCCCGCCCAGGTGGAAGGAGACGTCCAGACCGTCCAGCGACTGGATGGATTCGGCCAGTTTGTCCTCGCCGGCCTGGTCGGTAACGGTCACCGCGGCGCCCTGCTCGCACAACCAGCGGGTCACGCCCACTCCGCCGCCGAAGCGCCCCAGGCCGATGACGGTCACTTTCACCCCGGCCAGTTCGCCGGCGCCGACCACAAAACCCATGGGCCTGCCCGCGTTCATATCGCCTCCGCCGGACCCAGTCCCAGCACGGTGACGGCCGAGATGTCGTATCGGCGGGCCAGGTCGAGGACTTCCTGCCCGTTCACGGCCAGCAGACGCTCGATCTGCTCCGCCAGCGGGATGTATTGACGACGATAGACCCAGTCGAACCCCACGTTCACCAACCGGCCCATGGGCAGTTCGCCCTTGAGCGTCGCGGAGGAGGCGATCTTGTTCTTGGCGGCCTGGAGTTCCGAATCGCTGGGGCCTTCCTCCAGGAAGGCGGCGAAGACCTCGCGGGTGATCCGCACGGCCTGGACGGCCCGGGCCGGGTCGGTGGACAGGAAGGAAAGGAACGCCCCCGTCCCGTCGAGGGCCTGGTGGGACATGTTGGCCTCGTCGGCAATGGCTGGCTCGACCAGGGCATAGAACAGGCGGCTGCCGTTGTCGTCGCCCAGGATGGTTACCAGCACGCCGGCGGCATAGCGGGCCTCGTCCTGAGACGATGGGGCCGGAGACATCAGAGCGATGTGCTCGCGGACGACCTTTGCGTCCACGATGGCGTGGCAGCCTGGATTGGGGCCGGTCGGACCGAGCTGGCGGGAAACCTCGTAGGGCTTCCATCCCGAGCACATCGTCTCCACCTTGGCGACCAACGCGTCGAAATCAACCTTGCCCGCGGCGACCACCGTGACGTTGCCGGGGGAATACCGCCGGTCGAAGTATGCCTGCATGTCCTGGCGCTTCAGGGCCTGGATGGATTCGCAGGTTCCCAGCACGCTGTTGCCCAGGGGATGGGTGGAGAAATATCGGCCCATGAGCTTCTCGTAGACGCGGTAGGCGGGCTGGTCCTCGTAGCGCGCGATCTCATCGAGGATGACGTTCTTCTCCATGTCGAAATCCTCCTGGCGCAAGGCCGGGCGGAGGATGTCGCCCAGGATGTCCAGCAGGTCGGTCTGATACTCCGGCAGCACCGCGCCGTAGTAGACGGTGTTCTCCTCGGAGGTAAAGGCGTTGTACTCGGCGCCCAGACGGTCGAAGTCTCGGTTGACGTCGAAGGGCGTCCGCCGGGCGGTGCCCTTGAAGACCATGTGCTCCAGGAAATGGCTGACCCCCGCGACCTCGGCGCTCTCGTCGCGGCTGCCGGTCCGCACGAAAAAGCCCGCCGCCATGGTTGCCGCCGCAGGGTTGCTCTCCGCGACGATCGTCAGCCCGTTGTCCAGAACCGCGCGATGGAATTCCATTCTCAACTCACTGGGCGTTCAATGCCGCCGCCGCGTCCGGGCTTGTCGGTCCGATGGCCAGGAACGTCATGCGGCGGGGGGGGAACTCACGCAGATACTCCAGCACGTCCTCGGCGGTGACCTTTCCGATGCGATCCGATATTTCCACCAGGCCGCGCAGGCGGTGGAGGTGGTACCAGTCCTGGCACAGCGCGGAGGAACGGGCGTGGGTGGACTCCCCCTGCATCACCAGGGCGCTGCGCAGTTGCGCGCGGGCCTTGAGGATCTCTTCCGGTTCGATCCCATCGCCCAGGCGGCGCAGCTCGCCCAGGATGACCTCGAAGGTCGTCTGAGCCTTGGGCGGAACGGTGGCGGCGTAGGTGAACATGCCCGCGTGGGATTTGAGGCTGTGATAGCGCGTCGAGACGTGGTAAACCAGCCCGCGCTTCTCGCGGACTTCCGTGAAGAGCCTTCCGCTCATCCCGCCCGAAAGCACCGTTTCGGCCAGCCGGGCCGCGTAGTAGCGCGGATCGCTCATCGGCGCCGCGGCGTGGGCCATGGCGATATGCACCTGGGCGGAGTCCTTGGGCATGTGGACCACGCCCCCCCGTGCGGGTTGCGTCTCCACCGCCTGGGGGGGCCAGTCCCGCCAGTCGCCCAGGAGCCGCTCCACCTGGTCGCACAGCTTCGGCATGTCGATATGGCCCGCCACGGCCAGGATGGTCCCGCGGGGGGCCAGCCCCCGGCGCACGTGTTTGCGGGCGATGTCGGCGGTGACGGTCCGCAGCGACTCGGCCGTTCCGTAGATGCTGCGCCCCAGTGGATAGGGGTAGAACCGCTCGCGAAGCAGGAAGCCGCACTTCTGCATCGGTTCGTCTTCAAGGCCCTCCAACTCCTGGGCGACCAGCGCGCGGCAGGATTCGAAGGTGGAATCCTCCAGTCGCGGGCGGAGGAGGATGTCGGCATAGATGTCCAGAACGGCAGGGAGGTTTCGCCCCAGCGCGGCGGCGGAGAAGAGAATGTGCTCGCTTTGCACCGACTCGCTATGCTGGCAGCCCAAGGAATCCAGAGCGTCATTGACCCGGCGGGTGTCCCACTCGCCGGCGCCCCGCAGGCACCACTCGCTGGCGATGGCTGCGGCGCCTTGGCCGGCGACGGGGTCATGGCAGGCCCCGGCGGGCACGGCCACCGTCAGGGCCGCCGAGGAGACGTGCTCCATCCGCTGTCCGAGAAACGTCAGACCGTTGGGGAATTCCCTGACGAAAAAGTCCTCTGGCACGGTTACCGCCCTTCCGTCATCGCTTCAAAGCTCAAGCATTGTACGCTTCCGTATCGTCCGGTCCAATCCCAAAGCATCGGCATCGGGGCGTGGATTGCTCCACCTCCGCGCGGGCATGCGCGGCGACTCGTGGAGGATTTTAATCTTGTCAGTTGCGCGGGGCGGGTGTAAAAGACGCGGCATGAAGAGACTCGCCCTCATAATCCTCGCCTTGGCGGCTGCCGCGTGCTCGCAAGGTTGCCTGGAACGGGAGATGACCATTACCTCCCAACCCCCCGGGGCGCTGGTCTATGTGTCGGACGTGGAAGTGGGGCGAACCCCCGTGACCCGCCCGTTCACCTGGTACGGCGACTACGACATTATCCTGCGGATGGAGAGGTACAAGACGCTCAGCACCCACGCCCAGATCAACCCGCCACCGCAGGAGATTCCCCCGCTGGACCTTCTCTGCGAGATCGCCCCCTGGACGATCCGGGACCGACGGTATCTGGATTTCAAACTGGAGCCTACCACCGCTCCCGCCGACGCGGACCTCATCCGCCGGGCCGAGGCGATGCGAGACAAGAACCTCCAACCGGTCAAGCGGTGAGGTGGAAGCCGCCGTCGTTGCCATCGTCCTGTTCATCCCGCTCATCCGGTTGCGGCGGCTCGGCCGGTGTGGGTTCCTTCGATTCCTCCGACTCGCCCAATTCGCCGAAAGCCTTGCGAATCTCGCGGAATGAAACGAGTTTCTCGGTGATATTTCCGCCATCGTAATCGCGGGCGATGACGGTCCCTTGATCGTCAAAGCGATAGACGGCCTGGTTCTTGTCGCCCAGGCGGGCGTATTCCACCCTCGCCTCCTTGGGGCCTTTGGGGCGGACGGTGACCAGGGAAAAATAGAGCATCCCCTCCACGATGGCCTGTTCGTTGTCGATGACCTTGAACACCGTCGCTCGCCCGGACTTTGTCGCCTCGGCGATCGCCAGCGGCAGCAGGCCTTCGGGGACATAGTTGTCGGGGACCGCCTGTTGGACCTGGCCCAGCATGTCGGCGGCCGTCTTGACGACGGTCGCCATGCGGCTGTCAAAGTTGATGTCTGTCCGGTCCATTCCACCGGCGCGGGTTTGGCTGACGGCCTTGTATCGCCCCTTGGTCCCATCGGAGGACAACCGCCAGTCCTCCAGGTGCGCATCATTGCCGATGACCAGGCGATTGATTCCCGTAAAACCGTCGCGCGTCCTGCGGCGAACGGCCTCCCGGTATCCGACAGGCTCGCCCTTGTCGTTGGTCAGGAGATACCACTGCCTGGATGAGTCGTCCTTCCAATAGGCTTCCAGCTTCTGGGAGCGGATCGTCGCCAGGATGTCCGCCCCGCGCCTCGCCGATGCGCCGCGGTAACCCACCAGCAACCGTGCCGACGCCACCGACGCCAGCAGTATCCCCAGCATCACCAGGGCCAATAAGGTGCCACGATGTCTGCCCGCGATTCTCTCGGAGTTAGTCATGCCCATCATGGTATAGCCCCAGATGCGGCAATGCAAAGATACATGCCCGGTCCGGCCCCCGCGGTGCAGTCCATGCCGTCTTTCTCCCGGTGCGGTAATGTGGGCCTGGCGGAACGCCGAAGATGAGTGAGTATGGGAGTGTTGGTCCGCGCTTCAGAGGTTGGCAGGCCCTAGAGGCATGACCGGGACCGGCTTCCAGACTGAGTCGCGGGCACGGACAGATGAGAAACGGACGGAATAGGCAGGACATTCCATGCGGCGTCTGCCCGGGCGCTAGCACGATGGGGACAATATGAGCGATACGCAAGATCGGGGCCGGTGCGAGGGATGCGACAAGGAACCGCGCGTGCTGACGCGCATCCAAAGCGGCCAACGGGTCTGTCGGACGTGCCTGCGCGAGATTAGGGCGATTTCGGCCCGTCAATGGGCGACGCCGGAGGACGTCCGGTGGCTCCGGGCCAGGGGTTTTGACGTCTCCGACGATCTGCCCCAGGCGGAGTGTGAGCGGTTACAGATGGTGGACCTTCTTCGCTCGCACGGGTTGAGTATCGGCTTGGATGCATCCTGCAACGACGTCAAACGACTGGCCAAGTGGCTCGGCCTGCACCCCCGTCCCTCCCGGCAGCGCCAGGCGGCGTGACGTCACGCGCAACTCCATGTCCGCGACGCGCCAGGCGATTCCGCAACGCGTCGCTGTCGTAGCCCTTGTCGGCGATGATCCGCCGGGGGTTTTTCCGCGGATGGTCACGGCCCGACGGCAGGTAAATGCCCGCTTGTTGGAGTCGGGAAACAGCTTGTCGATCTCCGGAACCGCGATAGAATCATCGAAAAGGCCCACGATGGTCGTGGGCGCGAGCCTATATGGGAAATCCCGGGTCATGACGCACTTCCATGCTGATTCCCGTCCGGTGCCGTTGGCCGGCGAGGCGGACATTTTCGTGGGCCGGCGAGGTCGGCTGAAGCGGTACTTGGTCTGCTCGATGGAGGGATACTTCCCGGTGGCTGTGCGCACTGGAGATCGGTCCATGGCAGCCATCTTCCGCGTAGGCGCCGCACATGCCGGAATCCGGGGCACGCTGGCAGTGTCCTGTTCGGAGGATGGAGGCAAGACGTGGTCCGACCCCATCGAGATAGCCCCTCGGTGGTTGGACAACCGCAACCCCGCCTTCGGCGTCAGCGCCTCCGGCGAGCTGATCGCAGCCTACTGGAAGGCCGGCCTGCACTCCTATGTGCTCGAGAAGGGCCGACCCGTCCACATGTTCAATCGCGAACAGGACAACCGGGAGCACATGAAGCGGACGCCGGCCACGTTTGTCGTGCGCAGCAGCGATGGCGGACGGACGTGGTCGCCGCCGCAGGAGCTTCCATCAAAGCACCTTCTGCTTATCTCGCCATTTGGACGGATCGTCCAGGCGCCCAATAGTGAATTACTGATGTCGGCGTGCGGGATACTTCGTGAGCCCCTGGACGGAGTTGAGGACGCCTGCGTGCTGTTCCGCAGCCGCGATGGCGGCAGGACCTGGGGCGATGAGACGCTGGTGACGATGATGTACAACGAGACGTCTTATGCCTTCCTTCCCGACGGTCGACTGCTGGCGGCGGCCAGGTCGCAAGGCGGCTCGGTCCAGGCCCACGTATCTGTGTTCCACAGCGAAGACGGCGGTCGGACGTGGTCCACGCCCGTCCAGGTGACGCGCAACGGAGAGCACCCAGCCGATCTGACGACGCTGGACAGTGGTGCCGTGCTGCTCACCTTCGGGCGCAGGGTCAAGCCAATGGGTTGTGGTGCTCTGCTGAGCCGCGATGGCGGGCGGAGTTGGGACATCAACCGCGAAGTGCTCCTGGCGGGCGACGGGATGAACTTTGATCTGGGCTACCCCTCCACGGTGCAACTGGCCGATGGCGCCATTGTTACTCTGATATACTTCGCCAGCGGGTCAGCCATGTCGGATGATACGGTATCTGGTTGGGGCCAGGTCTCCTGCCAGGCGATCCATTACTTCCGGAAGGACATCGAATAGCGATGCATGGACCTGGGCTTCACCGCCGGCGTCCGGTCGGCCTACTGAAGAGGTACTACCGGGACGCTGCACAACCTCTGCCGAAACATGAAATCCCTGTTGTTTCTCAAGGACTGCATAGGGAGACGCTTTTGCCGAACAGGCGTGTCTCCATAAGCGGGCGAAAAGCTTCTTGTGCGGGCGGCGAGGCGAGATAGAATCGAGACAGGCGATAGGCTTTCCGTCGCCGCGCGGGCTGCTGTTGCTCCGGTCGCCCTTCGGGCCTCCCTCCGCAACAGCAGCGGGAACGTTACCCATGGCGACGGTTCCACCTTATTCCAGGCTGGAAACTGCCCATTGCATGGGGACAAGCTAAGGAGGCCGCTCAATGAAAAAGTGGGCGGGCAGTGTCTCTGTGGATTGTCCTCGATGCCGCGCGTCCATCATCACCACATCGCGTTTTCGGTCGCTGCGCCGGTATGGATGGATCGCGGCGGGAATGCCGGAACTGCGGTAAGCGAAAAACCACTTAGGAGAGGGCTGGCGGATAGAGGCCGGCCACAACAAGGGAAGCGGTATAGGGTAATAACATTGCCCTGTTGGTTCCCATTTCTTGCAGTACTTTGCGTTTGACGATCCCGCGAGGCGCGGTAGCATGTTCGTCGCTTCGACACCCGACCTGGAGCAGGCGGAAATTTTTCGCGTCGGAGGCGGGGAGCGATCCCGATAATTCGCGCCTGCCTCAAAGGCCGCCCGGCCAAGCTCCCCAAGACTTAGCTTTATCTTTCTCCCGCAAAGAAAAGGTCCAGCCAAAGTTCCGGAAAACACACAGGACTTGGAGACGGAATGAACTGCATCGCAGGCTTGATGCTCAGGAGACGCTCGATAATGAACGGCATGGTTCTCGCATTTATTCTCGTGGGCTTGGCGTTGTTGCTGTCGGGATGCCGAAGCGTCGCGGGGGACGGTGGCATCGGCGGGAGGCGAGATGAATCCAGCCAAGGATGGTATTTCCCGCCTCCAGGCAACGGCCTCTCTTGCCAGGATTGGCGCACGCCGGAGGAAGTCGGGCTGTCGGCGGATTTGCCCGCAAAGATAGCCGATTTTATTGCTTGTCACGCGGATACGCGCAAGGCCAAAACGCCGCGCTGGGCGCTGTGGCGGCACGGCAGGCTCGTGCATCTTCAGGGGGATTTCACGGAGACCACCGACGTTGCGTCGCTTCGCAAGACGTGGCACGCGATGATCGTCGGAGCGGCGATCCAGCAAGGCAGGATTCCTTCGCTTCGGCAGGAAGTCGTCCACTGGTCGGGCGAGTTGAAGGAACGGTTCGCCTCGGTTACGTGGCGGGATATCCTTACACAGTCCGCCGGGTTTGATTACCCCTACGGCGATTACCCGGCCTACCGTCCGGGGCAGATGTGGACATACTCCGACTACAACCTCTTTCATCTTTGCAATGCCCTGGCAAGGGTGTACGGCCGAAAAGATTTTCACGACCATTACGAGCTTGTCGCCCGGCAGGCTTACTTCGATGCCATCGGCATGACGGATTGGTCCACCGCGATTCGGTTTGACCGAAGCTCGAACATGGAGGACGGCGTGCGGTTCCAGTTGAGCCTGGAACACATGGGCCGCCTCGGACTGCTGGCCCTTGCGAGAGGCCGTTGGGGCGATCGACAACTCGTGCCTGGAGAATTTGTCGGCGAGTTGGAGACAAAGCAGACCCGTGGGATGAAGGTCAACTACCAAGGTCCCAACGACGGAAAAGTGCGCCTGGATCCCAAGCAGTTCCCCGAAAGTCCCTATGGTTACCTTACGTGGGTAAACACCGAGGGCGACTATTTTCCCGGAGCCGACAGGGCGTGGGCCTGGGGCGCCGGGATTGGCGGCATGATCGTGTTGTGGAACCACGCCAACGGGATTGTGTTCGCCGGTGCGGGCGTCAACATGTCGCCGTCGTCGGTGGGCCTCCCCCACGTGATCGAACAGGGCATAATCGGACAGGACCCTCAATTGGCGGTTCCAAGCCCGGCCCGTACGGCACAGAAGACCATTGTCGGCCGCTGGGACCGCTTTGAGGTCTCCCTGTCCAACCCGCGGACCTACGCCGATCCATACAAGGATGTCGAGCTGAACGTCGTGTTCACAAAACCGGACGGCGCCCGCGTTGGCTTCTGGGGATTCTACGACGGAGGAACGACCTGGAAGGTCAGGTTCATGCCGGACCAGCTCGGCGCCTGGCGTTATCAGGCGAGGTTCTCCGACGGCAGCCTGACGGCGGACGGCGTGTTCTACTGCGTCGCCTCGGATATTCCCGGGATGCTGTCGGTCCATGAGTCCAATCCGATCTGGTTTGGCTTCAAAGACGGGCCGGCCATGCTGGTCCGAAGCTTCCACGTCGGAGACCGGTTTTTCGCAACCAACTGGGATGCCCCGAACAATCCCGACGACGGCAACAAGAGAACGGTGTTCCTCGATTGGGCGCGGCAACAGGGGTACAACATGTTGTCTATCGCCAGTCACTACCTCAACCGCCACAGCCCCAGCCGAGGCGAGGGCTGGGACACACCGGCGTTTTGGCCGCTGAATGCCTCGGAGTATCGCTGGCTTGAAACCATTCTCGACGATCTGTCGCGGCGCAAGATCATGGTGTTTCCCTTCGGGGGTTTCTTTGGGCGAGACACCGACTTTCCGCGCGAACCCGCCGAGCGGAGTTTATTCATCCGCTATACGCTGGCCCGGTTGGGGGCGTATTGGAACATACTTCTCAACGTCGCCGGTCCCGAGCCGCTGCTGAAAAACAAGACCTATCTTACCTTCGACGAAATCAACAGCCTGGGGGCGGAGATCCGCCGGTTGGACGTCTTTGGACATCCTCTCACCGTGCACAATCCAACCGGCGAGGACGCCTTCCGCGACTCGCAATGGAGCGCCTTCGGGACGTTGCAGGGGCCTAAGACCACCGATCGTGCCAAGCTGGGCGTCCTGCTGTTGCGCTACCATCATCCCGCCAAACCGCTGTACGCCCAGGAAACGCTCTGGTCAGGCAACAAGAATCATCCCGTCTACACGGACACCGACCTGCGCAAGAACGCCTTCGTGCTGATGATGTCGGCGGCGGTTCTCAACTTTGCCGACAACGCGGGCAATTCCTCCACCGGTTTCAGCGGGACATTGGAGCCTGCCGACAGGAACCAATCCGTCCACGACATCATCAAGCACGTCTGGGACTTCTTCGAGACCGTGCCTTTCCAGCGAATGAAGCCGATGCCCGAAATCATCGAGGTCGTCGCAGGGGGGAACGCCTGGTGCCTGGCCGAGCCTGGCCGTGAGTATCTCATCTACCTGGAGTCGCGAGGCATCGTGAACGTGAGCGTCGAGGGTGGACCGTATTGCGTCGAATGGATCAATGCGCAGGACACGTCCCAACGTCGCCCCGCGGAGATGACCGTAGACGGCAAGAACCTGCGATCCCCCGATGAGGGTGACGACTGGCTGGTGAGGCTCTATACCAAAACCCAGTCGCCGTGACTGACGTCTGAGCGATCGGCATCCTCCAGGCATTTCCGGCGCGGGCGGCGCCCCGGCTAGAGCAGTTTAACTTTGTCTGGCGATATTGCCGATAAGGAAGGCATGTCAGCCCCACTACCAATAGACGTGCGAAAACGGATGCTTTCCGCCTATGACGCCAAGCTGGGCAATCAGGGTGAAGTGGCTAGGATGTTTGGCGTCTGTCGGCAATGCTTGTCAGAACTGCTGCGACAGAGGCGCAAGACGGGCAGGATCGCGCCCCGTCATGGAGGCGGCCATCCTCCGGCCTACTTCGGCCAGAAGTTGCAGAAGCTTCGCCGCCTGGTCCAGCAGCAGCCCGACATGACCCTGGCCGAGTTGAGGGAACGCACCGCCGTCGCCTGTAGCCTGGTGGCGGTGCACAAAACTCTCGTTCGGTTGGACCTGCGCTTCAAAAAAAGTCGCTCCACGCCAGAGAGCAGGACCGACCGGACGTAGTGGCCCAACGCGAGGCTTGGTTAGGGCAAATCGCCACGTTGGATCTGACGCACCTGGTCTTCGTGGATGAGACCGGGGCCAAGACCAACATGACGCGTTTGTACGGTCGGGCCGAAGGCGGCCAGCGAGTCGTCGACTCGGCTCCTGCCGGTCATTGGGGGACTACGACGCTGTTGTCGTCCATTCGCCTGGATGGTTCCACCTCTCCGATGATGATTGAAGGGCCGACCGATGCGGACGTGTTCGTGGCTTATGTCCAAAAGGTTCTGGTATCCGGCCTGCGAAGCGGCGACATCGTGGTCCTGGACAATCTGTCGCCGCACAAGATGCCAGCCGTGGAGGCGGCGATCCTCGCGGCGGGAGCCAAGGTCTGCTTCCTGCCCCCGTACAGCCCTGACCTAAACCCCGGAAGGGGCCTTACGGCCCCATCGAGCAGATGTGGTCGAAGGTGAAGGCCTTCCTCCGCGCATTGAAAGCTCGTACGCTGGAGACCCTGATCGCAGGCATCCGAGACGCCTTGCGTTCTGTCAGTCCCGCTGACGCCGCTGGCTGGTTCTCCCACTGTGGATATGTCGCCACGCAACATTAAACTGCTCTAGCCGCAAACAGCATCCCGGCAAGGGAGATGCTTCGATACATCAGGATTTATGGAGCAAGTGTGCCTGGCAACGAAACCGTTTCTGTGTTCGGTTTTTCTACCGAGGCTTTGGGACACAGGGAAGCGTTGGACGTGATTCGGGGCGGCCGAGTCGTGGCCCTCTATGGCTCCTTGGGGCCCGGAACCGGCGATCCGCAGCGACAATGGGTCGCCCTTTGCCAGTCGCGCCGTAGGCGGCCTGAGCCGTCTGAGCGTATGGTGGATCAAGCTGGGGATCCTGCCGGACCGGATTGCACCCGGCTGCCCGCAGCAGAACGGACGGCACGAACGAATGCATCTGACGCTCAAGCAGGAGACTGCTGCGCCGCCAGCCGGCACGTGGCGCAAGCAGCAAGAGCGGTTCGACGCGTTCCGGGCGATGTACAACTCTGTGCGTCCTCACGAGGCGTTGGGGATGTGGCAGGCCCGCGACAAGAAACTCAGCAACCAAGCCTACAAGAGCATCCCCGTCCTGGAGCGAGCCGTCAGCGAAGCCTGGCTATCGCTGATCGAACAGCCCGACTTCCTTCGCTCCTTGTGCTTGTTCCCGTGGATACAAGCGGCAATCTCTAACTAAGATCGGTATCACCCATGTTCCAGGTTGCACACATCTTCACCCCCAAACACACACCGCTTGGGGGTGGCGCCAAATTCAGGGAGATCGTAAAGATAGCCACCGGTCGAACATTCTTCCGGATTCCTTGTTCCGTGTTCCAGGTTCCGTGTTCCGCTTTTCTTGTTCGTCTTGTTGGCGTAAGCTTCGACCGTGAGCGGTTCGGCTGAGCTCACCGTCGAAGCCTCAGCCGAACGGTTCGCGGCTAATTTAACGTCTGTTGCCTGTCTATATTGAGTCGCGAACGTCGCGAACTTTCGATCAAAAAAGATTCTTCTTTGTTCGTCTTGTTGGCGTAAGTTCGCGGCTAAAGCTAAAGAGGGTTTGCCTACTTGGCGTTCTTGGGCGAGCTGGCGGCCTTGAGTTCCTCGAGTTTCTCCAGGCTCATGGCGTTGCGGCATCGCGGGAAACCGGAGCAGGCGGCGAATTCGCCTCGCTTGCCGGTTCGGATGACCAGGGGCTTTCCGCACTTGGGACAGTTGACGCCCGTGGGTTTGGGTTCCACCTTGGGCGGGGCCTCCAGGCGCAGGCCTTCGGGCAGGGAGGTGGTGGCCTTGCATTCCGGGTAACGGCTGCATGCCAGGAACGCCCGCCGTCCCTTCCACCGCACGACCATCGCCCCGCCGCACTGGGGGCAGGTCTCGTGGATGTCCTGCTCCTTGACCAGCTTGAGCGGCTGGCCGTCCTTGTCGCAGGGCAGCGTGCCCTTGCATTCGGGGTAGGCGGCGCAACCGAGGAAGGCGCCGAAGCGGCTGCGGCGGAGGATCATCGGCGACTTTCCGCACTGCGGGCAGGGGGTGTCGATCTCCCGGCGCACGACGATCTTGCCTTCGGCGTCCACCGGGTGGGTCTGCTTGCATTCGGGGTATCCGCTGCATGCCAGATATCTGCCGGACTTGTTGAAACGGTAGACCATGGGCTTTCCGCATGCCTGGCAGACGTATTCGCTGGGTTCGCTTTCCGCCTTGGCGTGGACCATGTTCTCCGCGGCCTGGAGGAGGTGCTTGCTGAAAGGCCCGTAGAATTCCTCCAGCACGCTGACCCAGTCCTTGGCGGCCTCCTCGATCTTGTCGAGCTGGTCCTCCATGTGGGCGGTGAAGCGGACGTCGAAGATGTCCGGCAGGTGGGCGACGAGCTTGTCGGTGACCAGCGTGCCCAGGTGGGTGGGGTGGAAGGTTCTCTCGGTGAGCTGGACATACTGGCGGTCCTGGATGGTCTGGATGGTGGTGGCGTAGGTGCTGGGCCGGCCGATGCCGTCGGCCTCCATCGCCTTGACCAGCGAGGCCTCGGTGTATCGAGGCGGCGGCTGGGTGAAGTGCTGGCGCGGGGAAATCTCCATCGGCGACACGGTTTGACCGTGTTCCAGGGCGGGCAGAACCTGGTCGCCGCCTCGCGGCAGGCCGGTGACCTTGAGGAAACCGTCAAAGGCCAGGGTGCGCCCCATGGCGCGCAAGACCGCCTTGGCGCCCGCGACGGCGGTCGTCGCGACGATGTCCGCCTCGGTGACGTTCCAGACGGCCGGGGGCATCTGGCAGGCGACGAACCGCTGCCAGATCAGCCTGTAGAGCCTGTATTGCTCATCCGTCATGGCGCCTATGAGGCCGTCGGGCCGACGCGCCACGTCGGTGGGGCGGATAGCCTCATGGGCCTGCTGGGCGCCTTGGGAGGAGGCGTAGAAATTGGGCTTCTCGGGCACGTATTGAGGACCGAAACTGTCGGCGATGAATCCTCGGACGGCCGATATCGCATCGTTGGCCAGGTGGGTGCTATCGGTCCGCATGTAGGTGATCAAGCCGGTGTGGCCTTGGCCGGGCAGATCGACGCCTTCGTAGAGTTGCTGGGCGATCCGCATGGTGCGAGCGGCGCTGAAGCGGAGTTGGACCGCCGCCGCCTGCTGGAGGGCGGCCGTGGTGAAGGGCGCCGAGGGACGCGTGCGGCTCTCGCGGCGTTGGAGCGATTCGACTGTAAAGGATGGACCATCGCCTCGTAAGCGGGCCACCACTGTCAGGCGGTTACGAGCCAGGCCCTTGGCGGCGGGGTCCTCCTGGCGTCGCAATTCAACGACCTCCAGGCCCAGCGCCTTGGCGGCGGCGAGGGCCTCCTCGGAGGTTGTCGGCTCGAAGCGGTTGCCCTTCCAGGTCATCAACTCAGCCGAAAAGGCCGAGTGGGCGGCCAGGAATTCCTGTTGTGCCTCGCGGGTAGGCCCGTTGCCCTTCTCGTCACGGGAATCCTGGAAGGCGGACCACTGCCTGGCGAGTTCCGCCACGGCCTTACTGTCCGTGGTGAACACCGCGCCGATGCGCCAATATTCCTCCGGGACGAAGGCCTCGATCTCCCGTTCGCGATCGACGATGATCCGCACGGCCACCGACTGCACTCTCCCGGCCGAGAGACCGCGGGCCACCTTCTTCCACAGCAGCGGCGAGACCTCGTAGCCGACAATGCGGTCCAGGATCCGCCGGGCCTGCTGGGCGTTGACCTTGTTCATGTCGATGCGGTGCGGGTGGGCGAAGGCCTCGGCGATGGCCGTGGGGGTGATCTCGTTGAAGATGACGCGGCGGATGCGGTCTTCCGGTACGCCCAGCGACTCGGCCAGGTGCCAGGCGATGGCCTCGCCCTCGCGGTCCATGTCGGTGGCCAGAAAGACTTCCGAGGCGGTCTTGGCGTATTTCTTCAGTTCGGCGAGTACCTTCTTTCGCCCGGCCAGCGGTTCGTAGGTGGGGGCGAAACCGTGCTTGACGTCCACGCCGATGGCCCGGGGGGGCAGGTCGCGGACGTGGCCCATGGAGGCCTTCACCAGGTAGCCCTGGCCGAGGTAGCGGTTGATCGTCTTGGCCTTGGCGGGGGATTCGACCACCACGAGTCGCTTGGCGGTCCCTCCGGCCGCCGAAGGGGCGCGCGAGGCGCCCGAGGGCTTGGCCTTTCGCTTGGCGGCTGGTTTTGTCGCCTTGGTCATGCTTGCCTGCATCGTCCCGTCCGTCCCTCGCGAAATGCCTGCGATCCGCTTGGCCCGTCGGACAAACGCGCAACATAATTCGGCTGTCCGGTGGGCCTTGTCAAGTCTTGATGTTTGTCGGACGGGCGGGGCTGTGGGTTTATTCAAAAACACACAACCGATTCCCAGTCCCGGGAGGATGCGGCGTGGCGCCTAAGGCAGGACGATCCGCCCGAAGCGCCGTTTGCCGACCTTGAGGATCATTCCGGCCTGGAGCGACACCTCGGCGTCGATGTCGGCGACCTTCCGCTCGTCGAGGGTCACGGCGCTTTGGATCACCAGGCGGCGGGCGGCGCTCTTGGAGTCGGCGAAACCCGCCAGGCAGATCAACTCCACGATATTCATGCGGGCCGAGGGGACGGGGATATCGGGCATCTGGGCGGGGGCGAGCTTCTCGGTGAAAACCTTGTCGAATTCCCGTTCCGCCGCCTCCGCTGCCGCCGGACCGTGATATTGCGTGACGATGAGCTTGCCGAGGGTCGCCTTGGCCGCGCGGGGATGCGTCCGCGCCGGGTCCAGCAGGGCGTCGATCTGCTCGCGCGGAAGATCCGTCAGCAACGTGAAGTAATTGTCCATCAGCCTGTCGGGGATCGACATGATCTTTCCGAACATCTCGTTGGGCGGGTCGGAGACGGCGATGTAGTTGCCCTTGGACTTGCTCATCTTCTCGACGCCGTCCAGGCCGATCAGCAGCGGGAAGGTCATCACCACCTGGGGGCGCTGACCGGCGTTTTCCTGCAAGCCGCGCCCCACGAGGTTGTTGAACGTCTGGTCCGTGCCGCCCAGTTCCACGTCCGCCTGGATGCAGACGCTGTCGTAGCCCTGCATCAGGGGGTAGAGGAACTCGTGCACGCCGATGGGCACGCCGGCCTTGAAGCGAAGCTGGAACGTGTCCCGCTCCATCATGCGGGCGACGGTCATCTGGGCGGCCAGCTTGAGCACCTCGGCGAAGCTGAGCTTCTCCAGCCATTGGCTGTTGGGGCGGACCTCCAGCTTCTGGGGGGAGGTGTCCAGGATCTTGCCCGCCTGCTGGATGTAGGTCTCCGCGTTGTGCTGAATCTGCTGGGGCGAGAGGATCGGGCGGGTCTTGTTGACCCCGCTGGGGTCGCCGATGCGCGCGGTGTAGTCGCCGATGATGATGACGGCCTGGTGGCCGAGGTCCTGGAACTGCCGCACCTTCCGCAGTACGACGGTATGGCCGAGGTGGATGTCCGGGGCGGTGGGGTCCAGCCCCAGCTTCACCCGCAGCGGTCGGCTGTCGCGGGCGGATTTCCGCAGGCGATCCTCCAGCTCCGAGGGGGTGTAGCAGTTCTCGCAGCCGCGCATCAGCAGGGCCACCTGCTGGGCAATGTCCATGGGTTCGGGACGGTTCATGGGGCGGTACTGTAACCCCCCGGACATGCGTTTGCAACCCGCGCGTAGGGTTGTGGGTGGTGGGGCTCCTGTCCCACCACCCCGGATCGCATGATGCGGGTCCGTTGCCGCGGCGGGACGGAAGCCCCGCCGCGCGGAATGCACGGGGCTTATACGGCCAGGTCAGGCCTTGACGTTGCCCAACGGGGCCGGTTAGAGTCCGGCTCATTCAAGGCCCGCCGGGCCGATGATTGGCGGATTATGAAGATCCAATACGTCCCATTCAGCAAGCTGCCCTATACCGACACCTGCTGGTCGCTGATCGAGGGTCCCGACGAGCGGGCCTACGCGGTGGCCTGCTGCGAGCACAGCAGCGGGGGGACGGGTTTCATCACCCGCTACGATCCCCAAATGGGACGGCTGGAGTATCTGCTCGACGTGGCCGAGACGGTCGGCCAGCCGCCCGACAATGGCAGGGCGACCCAGTGCAAGATTCACTACAGCATGGTCGCCGATGACGACGGCATCCTCTACGCCGCCACGCACCTGTCGGGACCGGCGATCGACCAGCCCAACTACAACCCCTGGGGCACGTTCGACGATCCGCTGCGCAGTTTCGTCGGGTCGCGCCTGCTGGCCTACGACATCGCCCGTGATAAGGTCCTCTGGACCGACACGCTGATCCCCCACGAGGGCTGCCGGTGTTTCGCCCTGGACCGCCAGCGCCGCCTGCTGTACGCCGTGGGCTACCCGCGGGACCATTTCTACGTCTATGAACTGGACAGCCGCCGGCGGACCGACCTGGGGCGCATCGGATCGGTCAATCCGCAGGCCATCTGGCTGGACGCTCGCGGCAGGGCCTACACCACCGACGATTACGGGCGGATTATCGTCTGCCAGCCGCAGGATGGCGGCGGGTGGCGATTGATCGACACCGACACCTATGCCCCCCACGCCGTCTATCAGAACGGCTGGCACAACGTGGTCTACGACGTGGTGGCCGTGCCCGGCCAAGACGCCGTCGCTGGCGCCGCATGGAACGTGGACCCGCATCTTTTCCTGCTGACCCACCGCGATGAGCTTGCGGACATGGGGATGGAGAACCTGGGACCGTCGGTTTCCGGCATCGAAGGCTATGGAGATCGCGGTTTCAACGGCGACCATTGCGGCGGGCTGGTTTTTTCCGCCGGCGGCGAGCTGCTGTATTGTGCCAGCCAGAGCGATACCAGTGGTTCGGTATTCCCCAGCCGCTCGGCGATGCTCAAGGGGATCAACCTCCAGACCCGTCAGGTCCGCGACATCTGCCGGCTCACCGATGACGCCGGCGTGGAAATCTCCTACGTCAGCAGGACGATCCGCATCGGCCCGCGGCACTTGGTCATGGGCGTCGTCGGCCACATGCCCACGGGCATCCTGCATGTGGAATTGGACGATCAGATGGCGCAAGGACCGCTGGCGGCCACCCCGCGGCGATATTGGGGTTGAGCGAGGAATTGCCGATGAGCGACGACCGCAAGCCCGCAGGCGACCTGGACAACCGCGATTGGCCGGTGCCCTTCAACCGCCGGGAAGCCTTCAAGAAACACGCTCATCTTTACCATCAGGCGGCCTGCCCGGTCTTCGTGCGGGAGGGATACGTCCTGGTCAAGGAACTAGCCGTGCGCGGCAGCGACCGGCCGATCCCGTCGGAAGAGTCAGCCATTACGTCCCTGGCGGGGGGCGACGGATGGGTGTATGGCGCCACCAGCGGCCGGCGGGCGCATGTCTTTGCCTACTGCACCCGCCCGGCCAACGAGGTGGTCATCAACATGATCGCCTTCGAGGAGTACACCGACATCCGCAACGCCCTGGTTTTTCTGCCGGGGATGGGCCTCTATGTCGGGACGGCCAATCCCGCCAAGGGCGACTACCCCGGCGGGGCGGTGTTGCGATTGGAACCGCTGCCGGGGATGGGCGACTATATCCAGGAGTGGGGCTCGGCCAAGTGCCAGGCCAGGTCGCTGGGTGTCCCCCTGGCCGGGGAGGGAATCGCCTGCCTGATCGGCGACCCGCGACGCAATCGGCTTTATGGACTTTCCGACCGCACGGGCACGGTGTTCAGCGTGGAGCTTCCCGGCGGCGCGATTCATTGCCACGGTCTCATCGACGCGATGAGCCAATTCAGCCCGCGGTTAATACTCGGGCCTGACGGGATGGTGTACGGTTGCGGCACGGTGGGGCGGTTGATGCGATTCGACCCCCATTCCGGGGGGGTGGATTTCACCGGCCTGGTCCTGCCCAGCCTGGCGGGGCGCGGGCAATACTTCCGCATCGGCGCCTGGGCGATGGACCCTGCCGGCGGGTTGATTTACGCCGGTGACCAAGCCGACGGCGTGTTGATGGCCATCGACGTCCGCGCTCCCTCGGCGCGATTGCTGGGCAAACCCACCGCCGGACCGCACGTCCGCGCCCTGGCTGTCGCTCCCGACGGGCGAGTGTACGGCTTCGCCGGTCTGCGCGACACCATCGGCCACCTGTTTTGTTACGACCCGCGCGACGGGCAGATGCGAGACCTGGGGGTTATAGTCGGCGGGACGGAGAAGCGTTGGTACGGTTATGAGTTCGACGCGGCGATGGCTGGGGACGACGGGCGAATCTACCTCGGCGAGTCGGACCGCGTCAGCCACCTGTTTGTCTACTTCCCACCGCTGCCCGGCCGGTCGTAATAGGCCGCGAACAGCGCGAACGGGACGAACAGAGACAACGGAACCAGGAACCAAAAACAAGGAACCCGGAACACGGAAACCGTAGGGCGGGGCTACTGCCCCGCGGTATCCTCTGATCTCACAACCGAAGGGCCGAACGGTTCGCGGCTGAAAGGAATGCACCCATGCCTCTTCCCGATCATCTCCTTAACGAGTGGAAAAATCCTTCCTCCGCTTACCGCAGCGCCCCGTTCTGGTCGTGGAACGACAAGCTCACGCCCGATCGCCTCTGCCGCCAGATCGAAGGCATGCATCGGGCGGGGATGGGCGGCTTCTTCATGCACAGCCGCTACGGCTTGAAGACTCCCTACCTGTCGGAGGAGTGGTTCGCCTGCGTCTCGGCCTGCGTGGAGAGGGCCAGGCAACTGGGCATGAAGGCCTGCCTCTACGACGAGGACCGCTGGCCTTCCGGTTCGGCCGGTGGGGCGGTGACGCGATCGAATCCCCAA
>Ga0315284_10000939_pt1 | contig 40349 bp, 46 predicted proteins | sample YL17G09_16_MG_FD_203696 | JGI IMG/M metagenome (GOLD analysis project Ga0315284, IMG submission 203696) | Sediment microbial communities from Yellowstone Lake, YNP, Wyoming, USA - YL17G09_16 | ecosystem: Environmental > Aquatic > Freshwater > Lake > Sediment | place: USA: Wyoming | collected...
ATTTTTATTAACTGGTACTCAAGCCGGTGGTGTTGGTGCAATATATAAAGGACCAATTAATATTGCAAATTCAAATGACATACTTGCAATGAAATATCCAGAATCAACTTTAACTAGCGTTTATGGAAAATTCTTAATTTCGCAAAGCGAAATTAATAATCTAGCCATTATAAATTCGCAAAGCGAATTTATATGGACCTGAATTTACAAAGAAAAAATATACTTTTGTTGGAAGTTATCAAACTGGCACTCCTGGAATTGATTATCCTTGCAAAGGATTCGGCTATGTTGGCAAATACAATGATTTTTCAAATAAAAAAAATTACTTTACTATTGAGCCAGATACTCCATATGACTTCACAGTTGTTCATTCTACAAGAGGTGGATTGGCAGTTTATATTTCAAGTGATAAATCTCAACTTAATTTTATTGTTGGTAAATCATTTATCTTTGATATTGATACAAAAAAAACAATTACTGAGGTTCTTTATCCAAAATCATTATATACTACAACCTATGGTATTTGGTATAATGGAAGAACTTGTTGTACTCGTTCATATACCATATCTGGTGGATTCTCTCTGACAGGACCACTTGATACTCGAACTTTCGTTGTTGATTTTCTTTATAATATAAAAACTGGAACATATGTTTTCAAGAATTGGACTGAACTAAAAATTCCCGGAATTAGTATATACACACATGCCCAAGGAATTACAAAAGTTAATAAATACGAGTATATATTACCAATCGCAAATTATTATATTAATTTACTCAACCCTTCTAAATTCGCTGAATTAAGTGGTGGAAAAATACGTATTCAAAGAACTAAAGATGGGTTCAAATTACTTAGTTATCAAAGTATAAATTTTCCACAAAGTTTAATTACTGTTGTAACATCCGCTGCAAAAGATGCAGTTGTCGGTGTTTTTGTTAATAATAATAATAATAGTGGTGCATTTCAAGCAATAACTAACTAAATAAATTTTTATTTTATTATAATATTATATTATAATGAAAATTTTTTATCAAATCAATAATCTAGGTCAAAAGAAATCCCATTTTTTCAATTCAAAAAAAGAATCAATTAGAGAAACTCAACTTCCCAAAACAGTCCAGAAAGTCGCTCTAGGATTTCCTCAAGCAGTTCTTTTTGACCCACCACTTAATGATAAAATATATGCGTATGTAATTGACAGTCTTGGAAGAAAACAATACTTTTACACAAAAGAATACAAAGAGGGAATGGAAGAAAAAAAATACAACCATTTCCCAAAAATTATTCCAATAGTGGAAAAATTATTGCATCATTGTGGGCAGTCGTCTAATATTGGAGATGAAGTCTGTAAATCTGTTTTACTCATGAATGAGTGTAATTTTCGTATTGGGCATGAAAAATACAAGAAAATGTATGACACAGATGGAGCTTTAACAATAAATCATAAACATATTCACCCATCTAATAATAAAATTGATATAAGATTTTTAGGGAAGAAGAAAGAAGAAAATTATTGTCAGATTAGGAAGCCCTCCAAACTATATGAAGATTTACAGAACACTTATAAACAAAAGAAAAATCTTTTTAACGATATCCAATACAATGATGTCTATACTTTTCTAAAAAAATACAAGATTACGCCGAAAGATATTCGCCAATATAGTGCCAATAATATCTTCTACAAAAATATCCAAGAAAATCCAATCCAAGAAAATGAAAATCCGAAAAAATATTTGAAAAATATTCTCGGGATGACAGCTGAGAAAATGAATCACACACCAAGTGTTTGCAAAAAGGAATACCTAATGCCCCAATTATTCACTATGCCCCCACAAGAATTGCATAAGATGTCAAATAGAAAAAATTTCAAAGATTTTATTGATATTTTGGCTAAGAATTAGCTGGTCTATTTTCTGGATGATTCATAAAATATCTAGTAATATGATTTATTGCATTCTTACTTAAAAATATATGCGATCTTGAGAAAAATAACTATAAATAAATTAAATAATAGAATTTATTTATATATATATATATTTGATTGTTTCAATTAATAATATTTTTCTTCCAATTAAATAAAGATGAATAGAGAAACTAAGATTAATTTTTTGAAAAGTATATTTGAGGGGAAAAGCGAAAAATGGGTAAATGATAATATTATTTATCAATCAAAATTAACCCCAAATGATTTTAAACAAATTCTAAATGCAATACATGCCAATAAATATCCAAATATATCTGAATATTATAAAATATTCTTCTGGATTGCATATTCATATCTTCCAATACCCAGTGTAATACATTATATACCAAATATTATTCTTCCAATAAATGATAGTGGCTCATCAGGGCTATCTAAATATTATATGTATCATATGGAACCCAATAAATTTTTCGTATCATTTAGAGGAACAAAAACATTTTTTGAAGCACTTAGTGGAATAAAATTTTACAGGGTTCCTTTTCCAATGTTTCAGCCAAAGCAGAGAAAGGAATTTATTGAATGGCGGAATAAATTCATCAAAGATAAACAATTTAATCCATATAAAACACCTCTACCCAATGACTTGGATATTGAATTACACAAAGGATTTCTAGATGAAGCAATCGGTATATATAATGATTTGGCAGAAAATCTTGAAAAATTAATTGATGACAAAAAACCCATTGAAATTATATTGTGTGGACATTCACTTGGTGGTGTTTTAGCCCATATTATTGGAATATATTTAGGATTTTATATGCAAGATGTTATTAAAGCAAAAAAATTATCAATTCATATTATCACTGCAAATGCGCCTCCAATTGGTAATAAAAATTTCAATCTACTTGTTCCTTATGTTGGAATAAAGAATTTTTGGCGGTTCTATAATTTTCAGGATTTTGTTCCACATTATGGATATTTAGGAACATGGATTGAATCTAAAAAATTTAGGCATTTGGATTTTATGTTAAAAGAAGGAATAGCTGATAGTTATAATTCGATTGGACAAAAAATACTAACTAAAATTGAAAATACAACTGTGATTGTGAATGACTTTGGAATTCATTTAAAAGAATTTCTGGATAAAATCCCAGCAAGTGTTAAATGTAATAATAAATATATTTTTCATGACCTGTTTGTTCTTGATGCAAAAAAGAAATCCATTTTTATTTAATCTTATATATTATATAATGTTGATTTATAAGAAATCACGGAACGTTCAAGAGATGCTACCAAAGGATTTTAAGATCACTAATCTTCAACAAAATATTGAGCCCAAATATAATCAGCCAATTCTTATTGTTTTTTACGCTCATTGGTGTCCTCATTGCAGTAATCCAACAATGGTTGAATTTGTTGAATCATTAGGTGGTGTATTACCTAAAAAATCAAATGTAAAAGTTGGTGCTTTTAATTGTGATTATAACAATAAACATCGGGATATATCACAAAATTTGGGAATTCAAGGATTTCCTACAATCAGGTATATTAATAAGAATAGGAAGTCCGCCGATTATCATGGTCCAACTAATATAAAAGATATACTAGAATTTTTAATTAAAAATAGCTAATAGCCTTTATTGCATAAATATAGGTCATAAATATTTGGAATTGTAAAATTATCCCAATTATATTCTTGCATTCTTTTCTGTATTTCTTCTTTATAAATTTGGTAATCTACTCCTAATAATATTGATTCTTTCAATAATTTTTTTATTTCAGCTGAGATATATTGTTGTGATAAAAAATCATATAATACATATTTAATATATTCAGGATTATTCTGAATATCTGGAACCCGTTTGTCGAAAATTATTTCGAGTGCGAATATACTTAACATATAACATAATTGATTATTATAGTTAAATTCAGGATTATTGGACCATACATAATATTTTACATCAGTCTCTATTTTAGAATATAAATTATCAAAAGACTTTGTCAATCCATAATCAATGATTTTTATATCCATCTTTTTGGTGAACATTATATTATTCATTTTTATATCAATATTAATAATATTTATTGTAAGTAATTCATCAATACTTTGTATTAATTTACTTAGAAAAAATAGAATAATCTGTTCAGATCTAAATTGTTTTCTATTAGGGAATATTTCAATATAATTGTAAAAACATAAATAATAAGGCATTATTATGACTGTATTTGTTTCATAGAGTGCAAATTTTTGTTTTTTTCGGTTTGTTGTAATTGTGCTATAGATGATTTCAGATTTTTCGATTTCTGTAGTATTAACAATAAATTCTATAGGGTTTAGGGGTTTTTTATCTTCTTGCGAAAAATCCTTATTTTGCACTATTTTTCCAATTGCATAATTATTATTATTAATCTTAAAATTATTTTTATTTTCAATAATTTTTTGTATAACATTTTCTTCTGTAAAATCAGAATAATCATCTTTCAATTCGTTTGGATTTTCTGGAATAATTTTTATTACATCATTTTGATTTGTTAGAAAAATATAGCCATATCCGCCATTTCCAATTGTTTTTATGGCAATTATTTCATATTCTTTATTTGTTATATAATTTTGTAAATTTGAATGATGGATATTTATGAATAATTTATTCATTATTATCATTATATTATTATTTTTCTTCTAAATCTAGATTATATGGGTAAAATTGAAATATCGGAAGATTTACGCAATAAATTAAATAAAGTATTATCGTATAAATCAGTAGATATTGGAGACATGCCTGTTGGACCAGCTCGGGCATGGAAACCACCGCCACCTCAGCCGCCATCTCAGCCGCCATCTCAGCCGCCATCTCAGCTGCCACCTCAGCCGCCATCTCAGCCGCCATCTCAGCTGCCACCTCAGCTACCACCTCAGCCGCCATCTCAGCCTCCGGAGCAATGGCTACCTCAACCACCACCAATTAAGCAAACTCAGCCAATACCACTACATCCTCAATATTATTTTGTAAAACCAGAGGTTAAATCTCATAAAAAAAATAAGAAGAAGGATAAAATGAGATATAGTAAAATTACAAAAGTTGTTTTCCTTTCATCAATTGTTGCAGGAATTGGTATCACTTTAGGATTAAAGATTGCGAATATTTTGTTTTTTTAGGTTTTTTTCTTTCTTTTTGTTTCTTATTCAAAAAATAATGAGTCATAAAAATTATAAAATAGAAGGGGACCGCCAATATTTAAAATATTGGAGGGCATATTTGGATTGTCCTGAAAAAGAAAATATTTCAATTTGTTCATCACGATTCCCAGGTAAGTATTGCATTGAATTTCAAAATTGTAAGGGTGCCGAATTTTTCAATTCATTGGAAACAAATAAAAAATTAATGGATTGTGAATATTATCCACCATCAATTATCGTAAAAAAAGAAAGGGATTGGAATATATTGGAACTAGAAGATGATGAATATTATAATTGCTATCCTAAATATTATGGATCATCAGAAAATAGTGTTTGTCTTGGAAAAGAATTTATCGTGAATACAAAACCAAACTATCCATTTGTTGTTCAAGACAGAATTGATGCGAAATTTGAAAATGAAGAGAATGTTTTTATTCTTTATGTGAAATTAGACAATATAATTTCAGCATATTATGCTCCAAATCAAATAGAAAATAAAGATGGCTTACTTGAATGCTTATATGATGTTCAACAATATATTATTCCCAAATTCGATTCTAAAAATTACAGTGAAATCGAATATTTTTTGACAACATATGATGTTGTTGAAGATAAAACTAACAAATTATGGGTTAAAGGAATAAATTGGGAAACTCAATTGGACCCAGATTGGTGTCCTAATTGGGAGCAAATGGTAGACGATATTTACCACCATATGCAAATAAAAGAATTCAATTATTTTTTACCTTTGGGATAATTTTTCCAAACACATTGTTCCAATTTTTCTCTTTGAGGTTTACAATGTGCATCAATTTGTGTGCCTAATTTACTCATTGTAATAACATCTATTTTATCTGAATTTTGACCAATACAAGTCTTCAAAGTTTTTTTCTGTCTAAGACATTTATTTTTTAAAATGTCTTCTAATTGGTTCTTTAAGTCTTTTCGGGGCAATTCAACTTTGTGTTGGTTTAAAAATAATTCCATTAGGACCAATTGGAAGTAAAAAAAGAATAATTTATCTTGATTATATTTAGAATGCATCGTTTTAAAGTATTCATCTAAATGAACTTTCAATGATTCTTCTTTTCCATCCAAGTTTATTATTTTCATTTCAGCAAAAAAATTATCATTGGATTTCAGAAATGAAAAAAATGTTTCATCAATTGTGTTTGGATCTTTTTTAGAATATTGAATTTTTAGATAAGATTTGGCTATATCAGGTGGCAATTGGGATTTAAGATAGTCTGATGATGTTTTTTCCAAATCAATATTTTCAGTTATTTCATGTATATGGTGTAATCCGTCATGTAAAAATTTTGCCAATTTATCTTCTGCCATTATATATTTTTTAGAAAAAAAATATATCTCTATTAAATAATAAAATGGCTCGTGTAAATCGTTTAACTGCACCAAAATCTGGAAGTTCCAGCTCTAGTTCCGGTTCCAATAATGGAGGCTCAGGTTACCAATCTTATCTCTGGATTATCTTTTGTCTAATTCTTCTTGCAATAATATTATTTGCTATATTCTACCCTCGCAGACAGTATGCCATGTCTGTCCAAAATGGTAATATGATGCAGCCATATCCTATGATGCAATTAGAATCTCTTACAAATTATGAAGATGCCCTTATGGAACCCAACCGAAATAAAGGTAATGACCCCAATGAAATACTATCATCTGACAAACCAGCTATGATATTTTTTTATGCTCCATGGTGCGGTCATTGCAAAAATGCAAAGCCTGAATTTGAAAAATTAATGCAAATGGCAAAAGGAAAAGCGCACATGATTGATTGTGATGAACACAAAGATGTTGCCCAAAAATATGGCGTTCAGGGATTTCCAACTATCCGCTATTATCCAAATGGTCCCAAAAATGGAAAACCCAGAGAATACAGTGGCAATCGTTCCGCGGAAGATATGATGCAATTTATGCAATCATAATTCTGGGAACTTAAAAATAATATCTTCTATCAGGTTTTCTTATTTTAATCATTAATCTGCTATAAATTCTGGAATTTCTGGATTATCCCAGTAACTCCATATAATTTTATGCATTCTTATTAAATATTTTTTTTCCACCATTCTTTGGCTTTTTCTTTCCCATATTCAATCATTTGTAGTTTCTCTTCAAATGAAATATTAAAATCCATAGCATGTAATGGATATTGTAGAATAATCTTATGCCGCATGCAATCTACATTTTTATCAGTCAGGCTATCAATAATGCATGAGATAACTGATAATATATAAGAATGTAATGTGTCAGTATTATTGCTAGTTATTGAGCGATGATTAACAATACATAATGTTCTTTTTTTATCCTCTTTTTTTATAAGGTCACATGGTAATGGAGACATTATTGCACCGTCTGCATATAGATCATCTCCAATTTTTATTGGGGTAAATGCAACTGGATAGCTCCCTGAAATACGAAGCGCAGTAATAACTTCCATTTTAGGGTGAGTATCCGCTGAGAAATATTCTATTCTAGCCTTATTAATATTTGTTCCAGATACAAATAATTTATATTTTGATATTCTCTGAAATTCTTCAAATGTTATTGTTGGAGAATATCCTTGTATTTTAATAGTAGCTTTTAGTAAATTCTCAAATTTAGTGCCTTTGTCAAAACCATATTCCTCTAGAAAAAGTTTGATGTCTATTTCTGCTAATTCTATTAAATCAATTTCAAAAATTTGGATAATGTTTTTCAATGGAATACCTAATCCAAGAAAAAATCCAATATATGCTCCAATACTGCTTCCATAAATTTCCTCAATAGAACTCAATATTTTAGTATTATCTTCTAGCCATTCTAAAACACCACAAATTGAAAGTCCTTTTACTCCTCCGCCAGATATTAGAAGTTTTTTAAAATGGTTTTTTTTCATATTATTGGAATGAATTATTTTATTATATGGGGAATTTTTTAAATTATTATTCTTATAAGAATAATAATATATGTATAATGTGAACGAAATAAAAAAATTCATCCATGAACGGGAGAAAGGGCGACTACTTATTTACGAAGAAATATTGGAGAAATGCTATCATCGCATTCAATCCAGCGTTGTTCGCGACGACCCTTTCTCTCTTTATGTTGTTCCTGATTTTATCATTGGAAAGCCTACATATAATTTCGCTAATTGTATCCAATATATTATTTTCAGACTTAAAAATAATGGCTTCAAAGTGAAGTATATTTATCCAAATGCATTGCAGATTGAATGGGGGAAAAATGATTTTAATACAATGCTCAGTATTGAAAATGATAGAGGTTCCCTCCAAAGATTAGCAATTGATAATAAACCCAATTATTCACCTTCTCTATTCGATTTGAAAATACCACACAAGGGTGATAAAATGGGTGGAATAACAACAACTCCTATGAAAAAAACACTCGATTTAGGGCTTCAAAAACCACCAGCAGACGATATTATATTTAAATTTAAGGACCAAAATAAGGACAGTCGAAAAAAACAGCTTCAGGACGAAAAATTTAGGGCAATTAATACTTTTATACCGAAAACTAATATATTCACAAAATAAACCATTTTTGGACGAAATTAAATAGTTCCTCATTTTGTTTGCTATCAGCCTCTTTATAAATTATCCAATTAATGTCCAATTTTAGCAATTCTTTCTCCATGTTTTTAACACCCACATAATTATAAAATTGATTCTTGAAATTACTAATTTCTTCGTCTTGTATCATATTTTTATCAATATTTTGTATCATATCTTTTATTGTTGTGAAATTCATTATAGAATTCTGTATTTTTAATTCATTGAGATCATATTCTATTTTACGATAATTAGGATGTTTATCCATTGATGCTCTTATAAATGTCATAATTTCAGATATGATTTCATCTTGTTGGAATTCTCGCTTGAATTCACGTATTTTACGCACAAGATCTCCAAAATTACTTTCCAATATACAATATTTTATTCCATATTTCATACAGTTTTTGGATTCAGGAAGAAAAATACGAATTATATTCGCAATCAATTGGCATCTTTGTAAGAAAAACATAATAAATAAATAAGAATTTATAGGTGTTACTTCAATATTGTAGTTATTTAATACTAAAGGTATGCCTTCAATATTCATAATGATATTATTATTATGAATGATTATAAGTTTATTTTTAGAGAAAAGTAAATCTTCTGAATAATTTTTCGATAGTCTTCTTTATTTATGATTTCTTTTATTCCAATACGGATATAAAAATCATCCACGGACTTTTTATTTCCAACTCCATATTTATCTATTTCATCTCTAAATTTTTGCTCTAATTTCAGGAAAAATCCAGAATTATTTGGAAGAAAATTAGCAATGCTACATAAACGTAGAAAACTAAGGAACCCATAAGTCTCAAATTTTCCATTCATTCTCTCTTTTAATTCCCAAAATGTATGGCGATAATTTCGAGTCCATAACGTATAAACAACGTTCCGATTAGGAGAATATATTTTAATATTATTTGTGAAAAAACGTAGTGACATAAGAAACTCTTCTCCCCAAAAAAGATTCTTCAAATGAGGGTCAAATGGAATAATTTTAAATATTGCTCCATAACAGAAGCTATACCCCGCTGCCCAAAAATAATTGCGCTTCGGTTTGTCTTCTTGAGGAATAGTAGTCGTATTAAAAATTGGAATACCATCTCGTATTTTTTTGAATTTTAACATGTTCATCCTTTCGCTTGTTGGAAGAATATTATCATGTTGAAGTTGATAGCCCTTTGGATATGTACTAATTACACTATTAGCTGATAATTTTGAATGCATTTCTATTAATTCAGTGTCCCAATTTTTTGCGAATCTTGTATGACTATCAATCTGCAAATAATAGAGCTCATCTTTATATAATTTATTATAAATTATATATCTTGCATAACTTGGACCACGGGCTTTTGTATTGTCTTTCACTAATAAACGTACCTGTTCTTGATTCTCTATGAAACTTAGATCTATTTTTTCATCAGTTTCTCCCATTTGAGCATAAACTCCAAAAACAATTAGGTGTTTATTTTTCGCTTTATTGTATGCATCCCAAATTGTGGGGGTTATTTCGGGATCTCTATAACAAGCCAATGATACAAATATTTTATTTAACATATTAAGATAAGGGAAAATTTACTGGAAATTCAATCGCGTGGGCTGTTTCTTCATTCTAATTTTCCTCTTCTCTGCACTGCCCTGTGTAGAAACACTACTAATTGTTTCCTCTTTCGAAACATTAAGTGGCACCTTGGGTCGATTTACCATATTCAAAATATCATCTACTCCTGTTGGTCCTCTTAATTGCCCTCTTGAGGAAGGAGGAGCATTTGTTGGGGGTTTTGGTCCCATCATATTTTGAGCAGAATTCATCATCATTCCAAATAAGGGATCCTGATTTCCACTGCTCGCCTCATTCTGGCGCATAGTATTCATTGCTGCTTGTTGGACATTTCGGGCTAATTCCGGGTTCTGCTGCAAAATTTGGTCTAAACCGGGCATTTTACTCTTAAATAATGTATTTGTGAGATGAAACATAAATGCACTTCCTCCCACCATCATTAGCAATTTTATTTCGGGTGCTACCTTCATCTTTGATTTGTATTTCTCATGGAGCTCCTCAAATATATCATCATATTCATGTAAATTCTCATAAATTGATTCAGACCATCCATCCAATTTTACACTGAGTGGGTCAAATTTATTATTCACGAATTCAATACCAGATGTAATTGCCATCAAAATCTTTCTCTGGAATTTGATGCTCTTATCAACATCTCTCTGTTTCTTCATTCGCTCATACTCAAATTTGATGTCATCTAAATTACTACTCATATTGAATTTACGACTGGGCTTAAATCCATTCGCTTCGAGTCGCTCTAATCTGTATAATAATTCCTGCTTTTCAGCGGCAATTTCTTCCAAGGTTTTCGCCCGTTGAGGAGGTTTTCTAACAGAAGAAGATGCAGATGAAGTTGTTTGAGCATTACTTATATCATCATCATCATCATCATCATCATCATCATCGCCATCATCGCCATCATCACTATCATCCTGACTATTTTCTTTTGAAAAAGGATCAAAATTTTTGCCTAATAATTCATCAGGATTTTGAGATAAACCAATATCATCATCAGATACTTCAGTACTCACATCACTTTCATTTAATGATTCTTCTTCAGAACTAGATGTCATTTTTTTTGTTTTTTTAGGATTTGCTAATAAATTGATGTCTGATTCTAATAATCTGGGTCGTATTGTTTCATGTCTTGGTATATTTTCTTCATTTAATTGGGGTCGCATAAAGTTATTACTATTATTGTGAGTAGTTTTTAAATCAATTGTTTTATCGGTCATTATTCTTTGAAAAGAATTTCAAAATTAAAATAGACCGCATTACATATATATTTTTTGTTTTTCTAAAGTATCATTATAGGTTTTAATTACTCTTTTTGCTTTTTCCAAATCTTCTACTGTGATAATATCTTGTTTAGATATCTCCTTCTCTTGCACATATCCAAAAAAGTTTCCAATATACATTCTGCTTTTATCATTTAATACATAATTGAATGTAAGAATAAATATAAGTGTAATTAGAATCGCCCACTTTATGTCTCTAAATGCAAGAAATATAATAAAAAATATAAATATTCTCCTAAAAATTGGTTTATTAAATACATTTTCTACATTTTTTGGAATTTCTGTAGTCATATATCTTCCTCCAATATGCATACCAAGAGTTGATATCCCATTAAATAATTTACTTGAATTAATTGCTTGTAATAATATGTCTAACATATAATTACATTAAGATTTTATTTTTGATTGTCTTGCTCTTGGTATTGGTCAGGTGCTTGTTCTTGTTCTTCTTGTTCATCAATTGTAATATTATCGTCAATTTCAATGTCAGTTTCAATTGTTTCAATAGTAGATTCTTGAGGGAGATCTTGTGGCATTTTTTTTTTATCTTTCTTTCCTAAAAATTTTGATAAATAAAAGTCGAAATAATGCTGGGGGGTGAAATAAATTATGGAAAATGATAGTAATAATATTATGAATAAATATTCATGTCCATTAATATATGCTAATAAAGCAAAAAATATAAGAATAAGTGATGCGTCTTTCATTTTCAATTGTATTTTTGCAACTTTACACCGCGTCATAAAAATAAAAAATATAATGCCAATGCAAAACATTGATATGATAATATTATACATTCTTCCATTCATTTTTTAATATGAAAATATTAAAAAATGAATTATTAAACTTAGAATTATTGATTATACATTTAATTTTTTAGTAAAAAATTACTCCATCATATTATAATCATTCATGACATATTCATTTGGTCCATTCATATTTTTTTCTTCTTCATTTGATGGTTCATAAGGTGCTGGATTAATGAATGATTCTGATATTTGTTTTTTATATACAAGCATATTCGTATTTAGGAATGCAATTGTTAAAAGAATTGCAAAAGTGAAGCCACCATATGGAAACAAATCAAGTGCAAAAAATCCAACAATTAATAAAAAGATTAATCTAAATATCCAGTTATTAAATAATTTTATAAGAAAGTTCAGAAAACCTATTCCTGAGTTGTAATAAGTTGCAAAATTAATATAAAGAATATATGCAATTATAATAGCGTACATAAATACATTAAAAATGATATGTGCTTCGACCATAATATATTTTATAACTATATTTTTTTTTTAACATAATTTCATTTCTTTTCCAAATTCACTACATCCCCAAATATTTTTTACTACTTCTTCTTTTTTGCTAATTTTATTTAATAATGAATTATCCTGGATAGTTATAATTTTTTGAGTGTTATCTTCAACAACTGAGAACTTTTCAATATTACAGCGAATTATAAAAAGAATAATTAGAATTCCCAATATTATTCCCATAACTTTAGGGATATTCATATCATTTTATTAGGTTTTTATTTCTAAAAAAAATCTCCTATTATATCAAGAGCATATGCCTTATTGTTCATTAGAAGAAGCATGGGGGAGTGATTTTAAAAATGATCCTGCGGTCCCATCTTCACCGATTCATTCCAGAATTCCACCCGAATTAGCGCAAAATGGTCTATCCAATAATTCTAAACCTTCATCTAATATTCCATCTTACTCAGGTGTTCCATCAGTTAGTGCTGCTGGGAGTGCTGTAAGTAATATTGTTCCATATAAGGTGAATTTTCCAGATAGATCTAGACGCAATTATATTCATCCAATAGACAATTCTGACCAGAATGAAAAAGAGAATGAAGATGATTTAGATATTTTAGAAGATAATGAGAATGATACTCGTCATATTGATAGGCAGAGAAAAATAAAACCAGAAGCTGATGACAATTACCTAACTAGCCAGGACTATTTTATGTATAAAAAATACCTTAATCTTGCTGAACAATACAAAGCAAAATTAAGAAAAAGATTTAGAGATTTTAGGGAGAATGAAGATAATAAAGAAATTATGGAGTCATTCACAGGAGGTGGCTATTCACAGCCAGCCGCTGGGAATGACGCGTATTCTTTCAAAGACATATTTATCATTGTTATTGTAGGTATATTCCTAATATTCGCCCTAGATATTTTTGTAAAAATGGGCTCAAGCATGAAGTAATGCTTTGAGTTCATTGATTTGTTTTTGTAATTAGAGAATTATAAAAATATTTCTTTATTTGCATCATCTGTCTATTTTCAATAATAATTGCAATAAGGCTGATGATGCAAATAAAAGAAATATACAGGAAATTATTATTTATTTTTCATCCAGATAAATCAATTTCTCCAAATGAACAAATTTTTGGGGAAATTAAAAAAGCGTGGGATGAAAAATATGAGCCAACTATTCTATTTTATTTTATAACAAATAGTCATCATACAATGCTTGTAACAATATACGAAAAATTATATAATACAAAAAGATTCAAGAATCTTTTGAAAAATCTTTGCAATATAATTACAAAGGAAATAAATGATATACAGCGAACACCAATTTGGAAAAAGTATTATAGTTATAATTTACGAAAATTTTAATTTTCAAAAAACAACTTTTACTGTTTTGGTGATGCATAAAAAAGCACCATTTCTAACAGCTTGTCATTTGCTTGTGTTAGGTCACGTTCTTTGCCGGTTGGCACAAGACGATTGACTAACATGGTTTTCAATGCACTATAGGTAAGAAGATGTCTCACTTTGAACTTCTGGGAAGTAGTAATGCTGTAAATTGCATGTTGAAGCATAAGTGGTACTCGAGTTCTTTGTTTCATTTGTAAAATTTGATTTTGCATGAATGCACGAGAAAGCGTATTGAAGATTCTGATAGATTCCTTAGATACACTGTAGGTAGATTCAAATTCAAAAATGGTATTGATGACCTTTTGAATAAAAGGAATCTGCTGGCTGTAGCTTCTAATGATATTGTCAGTAAAGCGATTGTCAGTAACCGAATAAATCTCTGTTATTTCCAAATTGTCAAGTGACACTCTGACATAGATAACTTTCGTTTCTGAAAGCTTTACCAAGAAAACAATTTTGTCTTGACTTGAGCAGTATTCCACCAAAAAGTTCAATCTCATCGTTTCAGATTCTTCAGCAAATTTCCACCACTGATAAAGCAAGTGTGATTCAGTTGGACCAAACATGGCTTCAAAAGTCTGGTATTTGCCTGGGTTCATCTTCAACATCAAAAGAATTTGAGCAAGAATCGAATAAAGTTTGGGATGTTTTGGATTTGTCAAATCAATGTGTTTGGCAAGAAGATGCATCGGTAATTTACGAGGTTCTCTTCCACCTGTAAGCATTGCCCATTCATGGTCCGTATGTCCTCTTTGATTCAATCCTCTAATACAACATCCAGGATGCATGCAGACATCTTTATCATAAGAAAGACGTTGCAAAATAATAATCGGACGTGCGGCATGTTTCTGCATGCAAACATTCAAACGAACAGATGTAATGAGGTCTTCTGAGATACGCATAAACTTCATGTGAATGGAAGCTCCAATTGTAGTCTCATTTGGCAATAGATCGCCAATTCGATGTAAAACAAATGTTTGAGCATGTGACATTGCTCTCTCAATCGCTTCAAGAGGACTCAACAAATCTGAATATTGAGAACCCAAAACTTTGAGTAGTCCTGAAATAGATTGATGAATCCATGAAGGAATCTTGAAAGCCTTGAGTATATAGGGTTTGATTGTTGCATTTTGCACTTCAATTCGCCTATTCTCTTGTATGGCGTCCCAATCCTTTTCTTCAACCTTTAGTTTAAAAAGTTGAGCCATCATGTATGAATGTGAAACACCAGCTCCTTGATCGTGAAGATTAATTTTACCGTTGTCAATCAAAAGCTGAATGACCCTCTTTTTAAATTCAGGGTCATCTCTGCAAGAATCATCCAATTTGGAATTTCTTACATACTTGTGAAGTTCGGGAAACCAAGGATTTGTGATAAACTCCTCCTGAAAATAGGAATACACCAACGCCAGATAAAAGTACCCAACGCTGGATTCATCCATCAAAATAGAGGGGTCACCAAGGTTGACTTCTTCACTTGTTGTGCATCCAATTAGGATTTTCTCCATTAGCTGTCGAAAGCTCTTCAAAATATTCCTCATATAAATTGGGGAAGCAATCCCAGTTGATTCCATCCGATGTTGCATCAAGAGGATTTCACACTGAAAACCAAATCCATACATTAAGTATTGACTAATTTGAACAGCTTGGTCTTGACCAGGTGGTAAGTCCAAATCTTTATGGAGGTCAGACTGAAGTTTTGACAAAGTTGAGGAAATGTATTCAATTTTGGTAAGTAGTGAACAATACCCGTCTCTTTCCTGCATGGCAAACATATCCTTAAACATGCGCATAGTTTCTTCGCATGAAAAAGAAAAAGGTTTCGCCATGGAAGTGAATTGACGAATAATCAGGTCCAAAATACACTTACGTGAGACTGTTTTGATAAATCTTGGAGACCAATAAGAACCAATATTTTCCTCGGTTATATTCCAGTGAGTCTTTGTGTCGCCAGTTTGTGATAAAATCTCTGCCAGAAACTCGTAAAACTCATGACATTGGATAACTCTAGGAGTCGTCAATTCAGGCGTCATCACAAGCAAAAACTTGGTTGTGTTTGAAATTGCGTCACAAAGTGCTGTGACGAAATTTTCGAAAATAATTTTCGGCTTACGTTTCGCATCGTAAACAATGCGCTTCGCGCCAACAAAATTTTTGATGATTGCATCAGGATTAACAGTGATAATCAACGTAAGGAAACCACAAATAGCATTATACAACGCCGGTTTGGAGGTCGCCAGGTTAATCAACAACTGAATCAATCTGAAACAATCCGGGTTTTGCCCAATCATATCCACCAAGAATAATGGAAACTTGGCAAGTTTAACAGAACCTTGAGAAATTAGTTTCCTCTGTTCTGCGATTGTCATTGTTGCCATAAAACTTGGGGAATAATAGTAGCTCTCAGCAATCCTGTCCATATAGTAACGCAGTAAAGCATTGAATCCATTTGACGAAAAAAGTTCGAGTGCTGGAGGGCTTGCTGTCTTGGCTGCAATAGCTTGTTTCAGTACGTCAGCTGGAACTTGGAGTGCATCCTGTTGGGTCAATGACATGATGTCAATTTGGCTGCCTTCTTCTGGGGAAGCTAGTGGTACTTCTTGTGAATTGAAGTCAGCATGAATGCGTGACTCAAATTCAGCAATAAGTCCATTAACTTGTTCTGATAGATTTTGAGCTTTCAAATGAGCAAGACCTAGAGCGGTCCAGCCAATGTGATTGTTAATTTGAGCAGCAAGACTGTTCATGATATAAGAGCCAACTGGATTTTGTCCGTTCCAGTGAGTGTCCTGAATATGGGTGCTAGTGGCAGGATTGAACACGGTTGTTGACATGGATTTGAATATGATATCCACACGATTGGACGCTCCATACAAACGAGAAAGTGCGGTTATGATGGCAATCCATGTTACTGGATAGTCACCGTATGCCACAATAATCAGGTGAACTGGAATGTTTCTGTCGCGAGAATTCATGAACATTTCTGCCATCAATGTGTAAAGAGATTTTAAGCTCTCACCTGAGTTGTGGCAACCATCTGTTGCAAAAACTTTGACAAGTGGCTGTCCAGGTTGGATTGTTCCATTGAGTATTAGCTCATTGGTTTTTCGAAAAACGAGGGTGAGATTAGTAATCGATATTTGAACTTCTACTCCTTGCATAATGTCAGAGGAGAAGGAAAAGTTGATAAGTTCCGCTGCTGTGCGCGAAATCATTTGAAAAATTTTTTTGATTTGCTCCTTATATGAGTAAGTGGAACCACTCATGTCAACAAAGACCAGCCAAACGGCATTTGGTCTTAAATCAGTAACCCTTAAAAGAGGTATAATATCAATAATTTGTAACGACATTTTTGTAATAATTTGCTAATTTTTATAATTATTTTTTAATCAATTTTTTCACAACATTTTTGCCTTGAACAAAACAATGAACCCAACAACAATAAATAATATAATTAATGCAATCCACACATTTTTTTGGTCATTTTTTATTTTATCTTTTGGAAAATTTGGAAGATTCACTATTTCAACAATTTTCTTTTTAATTACTTCAACTGGTTTTTTTTCCATATTTTCTGTTCTCATTGGCGGCATATATACATTTTGTTGTCTCATACCTGGCTCAGCTTGATTTGCTTGTATATTATTAGGTGCATTCAATAGTTTATTATCATATTCATAATTAACGGTATTATTGCCCCAATAATCGTTCCCATAATTTTGGAATGAACCAAAATTACGGCTATATTGGTCCACTTCGGGCTGATACGATTGTTGATTACCTTCACCTAAAGACATTCTTGTTGTCATATCTCTTGCAATAGCGCTGTCACTTTTCCATTGATATTTGGTGTTACCAAATGGTGGGTCAGTAGGCATTGGCATAATTGGAGAATTTATTTGGGGCATATCAAAATTCTCTAATTTTGTATTTACGGTAAAGTGTTCTAAATCGCATGCGTTTCCTAAAGAAAAAATTGTCATTATAATTTATAAATAGATAACTTTTTAGAAATTATTAATAGATGTTATTTTATTATGAGTGGATTGTTAGTAGGTTTGACACTAATAGGTAGTTGTGAGGTAATAAAAATTTGAGTATTATTGGATGGCGATTGTGTTGAAACTTGCATTTCTTGTTTTTTTCTAAAAATATTATTGGATTTCAATTTATTTATAACAAATTGTGCTTGTTGTAAAATTATTTGCGCAAAATCTCTTTCTTCAGGAATAATCATACGTCGCAATAATATAAATGATATTAAGTCTTCAAGTGCGTCAATATTTGTAAATGCTGATAATGGTATTTTTTTATTTAAATTATTTTGTTCATAATAAAATACATTATTATCTTCTCGAAAACAAACATATAAAAAACTCGGTAAAATACTTCTATTAGTAGCTTTTCTTGTGCGTGAACCAAAAAATATGTATGTTTTTTTTGTTAATTGTCTTTTTTTTACTTTACCAAAATTTTTATATTTTAAATTTTCAAATTTATCATAATTTGGAATTGTTGTACCAGTTAACGTGCTCCTATTTTCTTTTTTAAAATTAGTTCTATCTAACAAATTAAACATTTGACCAGTTTTAGATATATTTTGTTTTATAACATTTATTCTTTCTTCAAGTTTTCTTTTTAAGTTTATATTTGAAGTATTTGAAGTATCTGATTTTACAAAGTTATACAAGCTTAATATATCATATACAGGGATATAAATTATGGTAGTATTATTTATGGTGAGAGTTCCATTATTATTTTTCAAAACGAAAAAATTTTGATTAAGGTAGGAATATTTATAATAAAATTTAGGATTAATAAATAAACTTTCATCATAACCAAAAAATATTCCATTTTGATTTTTTTTTACTTCAACATTTGAGTCATTCCATAAATAATCATTAATATTTTGTGTTGGTAATACAAATAGAGGCTGTCGCATTTGCTGCTGTGAATACATTGGATTTTGTTGCTGCATTTGTGGGCTTTGTTGTTGTGAATACATTGGATTTTGTTGCTGTGAATACATTGGATTTTGTTGCTGCATTTGTGGGCTTTGTTGTTGTGAATACATTTGATTTTGTTGCTGCATTTGTGGGCTTTGTTGTAAATACATTTGATTTTGTTGCTGCATTTGTGGGCTTTGTTGTGAATACATTGGATTTTGTTGCTGCATTTGTGGGCTTTGTTGTGAATATATTGGATTTTGTCGCTGCATTTGTGGGCTTTGTTGTGAATACATTTGATTTTGTTGCTGCATTTGTGGGCTTTGTTGTTGTGAATACATTTGATTTTGTCGCTGCATTTGTGGGCTTTGTTGTTGTGAATACATTTGATTTTGTCGCTGTATTTGTGGGCTTTGTTGTGTTATATATTCTGACATTTTTTGAAGTAATTTGTTCTTTAATTCTGCCTGATTTTGATTTAATTTTCCTTGTAAATACTCTTGATTTAAAGAATCAAATAATAATTGAATTATTGATTTATTATTTACAAATATTTCTGATAAATCCTCAAATAATATGTCTGTAAATTGAATATTATCATTTATAATGTATATTTTTTTAAATTTTATATTTTCTTTAAATAAATAATATACATATGGTAAAAATGTGTTTCCTGCAATTATTATAGTTTCTATCCCAAATATAACTAAAGATGGTAAATTGGGATTATTATCTGGTCCTAATTTTTTAAACTGAAATTTAAAATTATATGAATTTCTATTTGTATTTGTATAATAACAATAATTTAAAAAGGCATTTTTTATTTGTAAATTATCCCAAGCATAATCAGAACCTCCACTCATTTTATTAAGTTTTATTACAGCCTTTCCATCCTTAATATATCCAATATAGGGTCCGTAAATTTTACCAGATTTTCCCTTTTCTTGTAATTGGAAAATAATATGTTTCTTTTTCCCAATTAGTTCCATTGTAACTTTTTTTGCTGTTTCTTTTAAAGTAAAATCTGAATAAATCCCATAAGATTCTTTATTCATAATAACTTCAAATTTTCTTTTTTTCTTTTTTTCAGTTTTCAGAAGATTACCATTATTCATATTTTATAGTTATAAAATAAAAAAAGTATTTTTATACATAATTCAAATTCGATTCAGGGTATGTAAATTAAAGTGTTACCTTAATTGTTAGACGATTTTGTCCCATTTTAAATCTTCAAGGATATAATTTAATCTTTTTGAATTTATCTAGTTTTTTCCATTTTCTTGTAAATTAAAATTATTATGTTTCTTTTTCTTAACGAGTTCAATTGTAATTTTTTATTAAATTTTTTTTAAAGTAATATCTGAGTAAATTATATGGGTACGTGTATTCACATGTATCCACATGTTGATACATAACAATTTCAAAAATAATTTTTTCTATTTTTGATAGAGTTAGTTAACATTTATAGCTTACTGATGAAATATTTTATATATTTCATATTATTGTTCAATTATAGCCCATTTTTAATGAATTCTTAAAAAAATAAAAAATTATCTGATAATTTTTTATTGCACTTTTCCATAATTTCTCATTTTTTGTTATTGATGAGCTATTTTTTGTCATTTTTACAGTTCATCAGTATAATACTGCCTTCCTCTCTAGGGTCAAAATTAAATTTTAAAAAACAAAATCCAATATTACATCGACAAAACATCCCAAAAATCGATTTTTGGATATTTGGTTACGTTCTAGGTTCAAAATTTGGTTCCTTTTTCTCAATTTTTTTAGGTTTCGGACCCAAAATCGGACCTTTTTCATGCATTTTCAAAAGGTAAAAAATACGTCTTACCGTCATGGTAATACCTCTAAAAATGATTTAGTAAATACTATGGTAAATCACAATACCATAAAAACTCGACCCTAGAAAAAAAGTGAAAAAAAAAGAAAAAACTCTAGGGTCACCCCCTTTTGGTATTAGGATTTTCCGCCAATAATACGGCTTACCAAATTATGGTATAAAATCGAAAAAACCCGAAAATTTGATGGTAGTAAAATGCATGGTAATAAAAAAACGACCATTTCCAAAAAACATGTTTTTATTCATAAATCCGAAAAAATATGGTAGTATATTATTACCACGTGGTAATAAATGCGATTTTTTTCGCTTCTTCTTGGTAAGGGGTATGGTAAAAAAATCGAAAAAACACGAAAACTTCTCTTCTTACCATAAAAATGCTAGACTTCGACTTTCTAGTTATTCTAATTTAATGGTAACTTTGCGACCATCCCCTACCATGTGTGGAAAATTCATGGTAGTATTTACCCAATTTTATTACGAAGACTACCACATTTTTTTCCGCCAAAAAAGTCTATGGTAATGGCTTTGGTAAGCGATGGTGGGGTCAAAAAAATCCCAAGGTCACCTTCCGTACGATAAACGACCATGTTTTTGAAAAAAAACGTTTGCTTCTCCAGGACCATAACGAAAACGTTTACCATCCTACCATTTCACCTAACAGAAAATAAATAATCGTATGGTATTAAAAATGGTAGTAGCCACCATAAGCCCTTTTTAAAAATTTAAGATTTTTAAGACCCAAATACCTTTTTACTATCATAAATATTTCATAAAATAATCCAAAAATCTCATATTACCATAATTTTTCCGCAATTTTTTGCATTTTTTGGTCGAAAAAAGTGACTTTTTATGGTAGTCCTTACCATATGGATATTTTTTGTTAGCTTCTCATTATCACTGAAAAGGTAATTCTTACCATGGACCTCTGAAAAGACAAAAAAAAAATCCCAGCATACACTACCATAAAAAAGCGAAGAAGCTTACAAGCCATGCATTACCATAAGCCAAAAAAATGAGCTTACATCAACCTACTTTTTTATTTTTTCTGTTTTTTTTCTAAAATACTGATATTTTGGAACCACTGATATACCATAAATGATAAATTAGATGGTAGTAGAAAATTTCGAAAATGAAGTTCATTTATTACCAAACGACTACCATATTGAAATGCATTTTGAACTTTTTTTAAGGTTTTATTACTGTATATTGTTATCAGTTATATTTATATTTTTATAGTTTTATAATTAAAAAATTATCAATAAATACTAATTAAAAAAAACTGACCCTCAAATCTGAAAAAAATCGATTTTTTTTTTTAATCAAAAATTTTTTTTTGTTTGAAGTTCATCGTACCCGGCAAAAAAAATTTAAAAAAATAAAAATATTTTTTAGAAACAACCTATGGAAAATCACGAAAAAATCAGGTTTTCCAGTACCCTCGTTTTTTTATTTTATGGTAAGAGACCAAAAATCACGCATGCAGCCATTACCACGTTTTATGGTAATGCATCGAGAAAAATAAATTTTTTTTTAGTTTTTTTTTAGTTAGGTTTTCTTATTTATAAACTAATCAGATAAATAAAAGCTCATAAAATAATATTTTATAAATAATCATAATATTAACCAATGACTGATGTTTTACTACCATCAAAAAAAAAACATCAAAAAAAGTTCAATTTTTGAAAAATATGGTATTGTATTACCGCCATTTTGGAACTGAAAAAAATTTCTATTGGTAATGGTAAGTCATCATCAGATGTATTGATAAAAATTTTTTAAAAAAATCTCAAAAATGGATAAAAAACACCGAAAATACTGATAAACCATTTTTTTCTCATTACCATACCTGGTAATAAAAATTGTATTTATTTATTTATGGATAAAAAAATGTGTTTTTTATGGTAGAATTATGGTACCCCTATTTTTTAACGACCTTTTCTGGTAATAAAAACCCCATTTTTCAAAATTACGTCCCGTTTTTTGAAACTTTTTATACCATCATGGTCGTATGGTAGCGTTATGGTAGTAAAAAGGCAATTCATCATCCATCAGTATTTCCATCAAGGTGCCATTTTGAAAATACCTTCATCAGAATTTTCATCAATAACCATTTTGACCCTGGGTGGACACCTAACGCACTTTTTTGAGTTATAAAAAAAATCCAAAAACTCATTACCATACCCATTTTTATGGTAACAGCAAGTTTTTTCCGCCTTACCATGCCCCAAAAAACGACACCATAAAAAATGAGATTTTTTCATATTTTTTAAATATACCCACCATAAATGGTAATCATTTAAATTTTAAAAAACACATTTTTTTACACATAAAATTTATAAAAATTTGTTGTAGAATCTACTATCTATTTTTTCTTAAAAAAAATCGTAAAAAATAAAAATCTAACATTTTTTATAAAATGAGTATTTTTACTACCATTTTCTACCATTTTTCATAATTCCACCTCAAAAAATAAAAAACATTACCATTATTTACTACCATAAAATAATAATTTTTTTATCCTATATTTTTCGCTTGTTACCATTTTCTACCACAACTTTTCAAAAAAATCGTAAAAAAATGTCATGGTAATAGCATGGTAATAAGCCCTAAAATGGTAATTATAATACCATTTCTAATTTTTTTTAAAAATATTCTAAAATCATTATGGTAATGTGGTAACTTGAACCCAATTTTGGGGAATTATTCATGTGGTTAATTTCCCAAAAATACTAATATGTGGTAAAATGACTACGACAAATTTAAAAATTGGAGCTGTAACAAAAAAACTAATATGGTCACATGGTAAGTCAAAAACTACATTTTTACTCATTTATTCCAATAATTTATTCCGAATCATTCCAATTTATTCCAAGAGCATAAAATACTTTCTACAATCTCGAGAAACTGCCCAATAATATTCTGCAAAAAAAAATGTAAAAAAAATAAGAATTTTATTTACATACAATTGGAATATTCCCAAAATCAGATTCCAATTGCGGGAATATTTTGAGTAATTTAGAGCAAAATAAAAAATAATGTATAAATAATAGCGAAATAATGACTCAATATAATTGTAAAAGATGTGGTAAGATATTTGACCGAAAATATAACTATGAAAGACATATTAATGATACGAAAAAACAATGCATACTTATTGTGCAAATCCCAGAAGAAGAAGATAAAAAGAATATTTGCTGTCCATATTGCGAAAAATCGTATTCTGCAAAGTACAATTTAAATAAACACCTCAAAAAATGCATCATGGCTAGTAAAGCATCTCATATTATCGAAGAAAAAGAAAAGATTTATAAAGAACATATTGACCACCTAGAAAAACAAATTCTTGAACTTACAAAAAAAATTGGTAATACATATTCCTATAATATTAATCAACACTTAGACCAAAGTGTTCATCAACAGAATATTCAGATTAATTCCTACGGAAATGAGAATCTGAATTATATTACTCCTAGCCAAGTAGAAAAATTAATTAGCCATCCTTCAACTTGCCTGCCCCAATTTATAAAAATGGTACATTACCATGAAGAACACCCAGAAAATCATAATGTTCTAATTGAGAACATTAAGGAAAATATTATTAAAACGCTTAAGGAAAAAAATAGCTGGGATACCTCCAGGTTCGAAGAATTTGTAGAACAATTCACTATCGAAAAATACGACCAAATCTGTGACTTATACAATTCGAATGAAGTCAATGTGAATGAAGTTGTACGTGATAAATTCGAGAAATGGGCGGACCAATTTGATTATGTGGAATCACAAACACGGAAAAAAGCGGAGGAAGACGCAAAACTCGCTATTATTCTTGGCTCTAAATGGCTGAAAACAAAAAAAATTACAAAAAGGGGGCTCAAAAGAATTTTAGATGGTGAAATGCTTTTGAACGAAGATGATATGAAACAAGTTGAAAAAATAAAGAAGAGTGTTGGATGGGGAACAATCACTCCTAAAATTGTGGAAGCCTAATAGGAAAAGCCTAAGCGAAAAACATAACACCTTGCAATAGTGAATCCGCCAAATCATCTTTTTTCGGATGTGATTGGAAATACGCACTCCAATCTCCTAAATTTTGTAGAAATCCTTTGACAATATCTATACTATCATTCTTCCTCTTCTTGTAAGACTGGTAATCTGATAATTTAACCTGGGGCTCCTGTGTAGTGTCATCAGAGGGTTGTTCTTGGGTCCTATTATGCTGCTCTTTTTTAAATAATTTCTTACTAGCATTGAAGAAACTTACATTTGCCAATTCGGGATATTTTCCCTCCTTCATTTTACAAAAAAAATAGGTATATATAAAGAGTTGTACCGATTTCATTTTCGGATTCTTAAGAGCCGGCTGATTCTCTATTATAATTTCATTAACTCCATCTAATTTTAAATTTGAGAGTCCATCATATATCCTAGTATACGTTTTGGTATCATCGTCTTTTAGATATTCACTAATTTTGGTTAAAGATTGTCCGGATTTTTCGATTTCTTTACTACATTTGTTGCAAAAACCGCCAATTTTTATATTTTTCAAGCAAATATCACCATCATATTTTATGAAAAATTTTCTACTCTTCTCTCCACAAGGACAATGCAAATCTCTTAATTCATAGGGGTAATATTCATATCCTAGAGAATCAACTTGATTATATTTATTTTTTGATGTTTTTACTTGTATCATATAATCTTTCTCATATGGGCGAGCATGAACCTTACACATCTCTGACCGCTCGCCATCTTTTACTACCCAATAATTCGTACCTTTCCCACATTTCCCACATTTCTTCATGTTTTGCTCAGGCATCCATAATTCTGACTTGCAATTAATAATACCCCATGCTATAATATTATTAATTTTAGACTCTTCTTTATTATAATCTAGAAAACAAAAAGCTAAATTTTTAATTCCAACATCAAATGATAATATTTTTGTCATTCTTTTAAGATAATATAGAATATAAAATTATTTTTAAATAGCGCGGTTGCAGCTTAAAAGAATTTTATTTTTTAATTATATAGAATGGTAGATTCATCTTTGTATGATGTTTTGGAACTTTCCCCTAATTGCACCAGCGATGAAATAAAAAAATCCTATAAAAAATTAGCTTTGAAATATCATCCCGATAAAAATCCAGAGAATCCAGAAGCACTCGAGAAATTCAAAGAAATTACTGAAGCCTATGAAACTCTATCTGACACTCAAAAGAGGGAATCTTATGATAAATTTGGTAAATCTTCAAATGATTCTATGAGTGACCCTATGGAAATTTTTGAACATTTATTTGGACAAAGAGTTCCAAAAGAACGTCGAATCAATGTGCAGCCCGTTAGAGTTCCTGTTTGTCTTACATTAGATGACTCATATTTTGGTACAACCAAAACTATTAAATACAAGCGTATGGGTTTTGCAGAAGGAGAAGTCTGGGATAAATCGGAGCCACCATCTGCTGATTTACTTGTTTCTTTTGAAGAAGAACTTGAAATTGTTATTCCAAAAGGAGCACGCCCTAATCAGCATCAAGTTTTTGAAAAGAAGGGGCATCAAATTCCTACTCTTGAATATGGTGATGTACTTGCAATTTATGTTGATGAAGATGAATTTAATATAAATATGTTGGGAAATAATGATGAAGATAATGATCCTATTGAATTAGAAAATAATGGCGAGGATGATGGAGAGGATAATGGCGAGGATGATGGAGAGGATAATGGCGAGGATGATGGAGAGGATAATGGCGAGGATGATGGCGAGGATGATGGCGAGGATGATGGCGAGGATGATGGCGAGGATGATGGCGAGGATGATGGTGAGGATGATGGAGAGGATGATGAACAAGACGAAGAAAGTTCATATTCATCAATTTCTTCTCTTTCCAATTTAAATAAAAAAGAGCGTAAATATATTTTTACACGAGGAAATGGAGATGACCTTGAGGCTCAATTTAAAATTCGTCTTGATGAATATTATAATGGGGTTGAACGAAATATCCAATATTTTGGTGATAAACAAATTAATTTTTGTTATTATCAAAAAATTGATCTGGATGAAACTTATATTATTCCAGCTTATGGTATTGAAAATGGAAATATGAATATTCACTTTGAATTGGAACTCCCCAAATCCATTCCTTCCCAATATGCAGATGAATTTAAGAGTCTCATGAATAAAATTTATGAGGGTCGCACTGAGAAATATGATTTCCAGAATTTAGATTCTGATAAAATTATACATCTTCTTCCATCTTCTGAAGTCCCTAACCATTTCCATGGTGATGATGGAGACAATGGAGATGATGGTATGCCAAATGGTGGTTCTATGCCAATGCAATGCGCCCAGCAATAAAATATAATAATAATTTCTTTGAATAATATATATGCTATATTTATTATTCGGTCTTATTACATTGCTAATAATACTTTTTATAACAGCTAATATTCAAGTTTCTTCTTATTCAATCAAGTATGAAAACTTTACTCTTTCTTCCATTGGAACTATTCGTGATAAAATAAAATTAAACACAAGAAATAAAATTATTTCATCTATTAAAAATCGTATTAATAAAAAGAAAGAAATTGAAGATGTGCAAACTATCGATGATGCAGAAATTTATAATTATCTTGACTAAAATTATTCATCATCATAATCATCCATTTTTCCGCCAAATAATGCTGATATAAAATTCTCAAGATCTTTATCTCCTGAATTGGAAGAATTTCTTTTACCTCCATTTCCCCAACCTCCACCTCCAGCTGAACCAGCACCATCGTCACCAGCACTATCATCCCCATAAGGGTAATAATCTACCTCATATATTTTAACTTTCTTATCATTCATAATATTTAAAAAATCTATTGGGTTTGCACTATTTACCTCCATCATCCCAATATTTGCATTTAATTTTAAATAATCAGTTATACTATTATATTTTTTTATCTTCTTTAAAACTGCTTCTATTTTTCTTTGATTGCAAGAAAAAATAACACTATCGCCTTCTTTTAATCCTTTAAAAAATTTATTCTCATCAATCATGCCATTTGCGGACCTAGATTTTTTAATTTTATCAAATGTAATTCTATCTAATTCAGCATAAATTTTTTTAGCCATGATTTATATTAGTATATTATTATACTTTTTTTTAAGCCATTTTGCATATTTTACGAAATCTTCAATGACATATATTCCTCTAATGTATTTTTCTTTTGAAGTAAAGGCTTATCCCTCTTCAATCTCAAATCATTCAATTCTTGAAACCGATTCTCATTATTCAATAACATTGCTTTCTGCCTATGAACACTTACATAATGGGCTACTTCCGTCTGTGGATACATACATGAAATTGGTGGATATAATAATGAATATTTCTTATCCAAAAAATAAAATTGCTTCCTAAATTCTTCAATTGTCATTGGTCCTCCAAATTTCTTCAATAAATTTCTATTCTCCGCTAATTTTACATAAATTATCTTATTTTTGTCTTTGTCATTGTCATTGTCATTGCCTTTGTCATTTTCATTCTCATTTTCAGAATTAATCATCTCATTAATTTCCTTTGCCAATAAACACAACAGAGAATAATACTCCCATTTCTTAAAATGATATCTTGTATCAAAACCTGAAAATATATATGCTGCAGCACAATTAAATGAACAAAAATTATCTCGGCAATAATATTTTCCTCGAATATAACGCAATGGTATTCCAATTGGCATTGTCTGAAATTTCTCTGTACAATAAAAACATGCATGGTCTGAGAAACTATCCCATTCTTTTTTTGTATCATCTGCTTGTATCATTTTCAATATCTTTACTTTCTTTAAAACATTGAAGTAATTTTTATTCATTTCCTCAAATCCTATTGTTCGAATATATACTTCATCATTCTGAATAACTGACTCATCATTATCACAATTAACATTTTGATTTGCCAAATCTTCAATTTCTATTTTATCCTGGTTTTTTTCTAGAATATTTGCATAATCACTCTGCATTTGATTTAATGGTTCATATGGCATCGGCTCATTTAAAACTGGGTCATATCTCATAATTCCATCCGTATTAATCATAATATCATTATAATTTTCATTATTAATTTTTTCATCACCTGGCAAATGTAAAATAATATTATCATTCTCAACTTCAACTGGCACATCTTTATAATTACTTATAACAGTATATGATTTATCTTTTGGTCTACGTCCTCTTTTTTTAGGCATTAGTTTAGAAATATCATCTTCTTGTTGTGTAGAACTAACACACGTACTTTTCTTCTTGCTAGGCATATTTAAATCCTTTTACATAAAAAAGCTTTAAGCCCCTTTCGTAAAAAATGAAATATTAAAAAGATGTTTTTAATATACAAAAAATATGCCTGGCTCTATTACTCTATATGTTGGACCGACTAAGGCTGGAAAAACTACAGAATTATTACGCCTTTATTATTGTCATTTAACTAAAGAAGATGATATTTCGATTGTTTTACATAACTCCATTGCAAATGACTCATTTACAAAAGATACAATGAAAATTATACAATCTGATTCTATTGAAAACATTGTTACTAATCCATTATTTCAAAAAAGCAATGTTATTCTTATCGATAATTTACAGCTATTTGCTGACTGTTTTATTTTAAATATTCTCGCTAATAAAATGGAAAAAAAATTCATTTGTGCTGCACTTGATAACGACTACCAGCGCGTCCCTTATGATAATATTATAGATATTATCCCCAAATGCGAATATGTCTATAAATTAACAGCATTATGCTCTCAATTGCGAGACACAACCCCCGCCATTTTTTCGATTAAATCAGGCGATAAATATTTGCCAGTTTCAAGAAATTTTTTTACAAAAAATAGGGGCTTTTTACACGTTATTTCGGGCTCTATGTTCTCCGGCAAAACCACTGAACTCATCCGTATCTGCAAACAATATCAATCTATTGACAAGAAAATACTATCAGTGAATTATTGCAATGACCGGCGTTATGACGAGATTGGTAATATTTGCTCACATAATCAAGAGGTATTCCAAACAATGCTCTCTCTATCGGACTTAAGAGATATCTTATCCCACCATAATCTCGAAGATTTTGATGTGATAATGATTGATGAAGTCCAATTCCTTAAAAATTCTCTTCAAACAATAAAAATATTGGTGGAAGAAATGGGTAAAATTGTTATCACCAGTGGATTAGATGGTGACTATCTACAACAACCCTTTGGCGAAGTTTGTCAACTTATTGCATTCGCTGATAAATTTACAAAACTAAATGCGGTCTGTAAATTAACTAAAGAAGATGCCAGTTTTTCAAAACGAATTATTGCGTCTCAATCAAAAGAATTTATTGGTGCGGAAGAAGCATATGTAGCCGCCAGTAGATATTTTTTAACATGTTAATTCACTAATTCCTCTTTATAATAAAATTCCCCGTTTTTTATCATATAATCCCCTGATTTATCATTTTTTTTATTTTGATAATATAAGTTGAACTCCAAATGGATATATTGTTTGGAAATTTTTGCGAGCCATTGTTCTGGTGGTTCATTTCTTGTTAAAAATGTGTAGTATATCATGTCCATCTCTCGATTGAATAATTCCTTTTCATACTCAATCATACAAGGTTGTTCAACATCTGCTGATTTTCGAAAACTTAATCCTTGATTTCCCCAGTTGTTTATGGTAAAACTCTTTAATTCATCCCATTTTCCATAAATCTCTAAATGATTCTCACAATGATATTCTCCCATTTTCATAATGTATGCACTTTTTTTTAATTCGAAGAAATTCTCATAAAATGAGAATTTATGAGAAGAGATTTTCAGAATCTCCCGAAGAAATTCTCATAAAATGAGAATTTATGAGAAGAGATTTTCAGAATCTCCCGAAGAAATTCTCATAAAATGAGAATTTATGAGAAGAGATTTTCAGAATCTCCCGAAGAAATTCTCATTTTATGAGAATTTCTGAGAAGAGAATCTAAATTTTCCATAATTCTATTTTATATCTATAAACTGGATTATCTATTTTATAAATTTTCACCATAAACTTATGTAGTTTATTCTCTCGATTTGAGTTTTCTTTCTGCAAATTTACGGATATTTGTTTCCTTTGGTTGTAAATATTCCTATTTTCAGTTTCCAATTTTGCTAATCCATTCCGGAGTGCATCTATAGGATTTTTTCCATGAATTGAGAATTGTCCTGGCTTTGATATAAAATTATATCGCCTCATGGAGCCCCCATTAATTGTATATGGGTTTTCATATAAAACAGCTGGTTTATCACTGAATTCTGGGTATAATTTATCTATATTTAATTCCCCATTCAATTGTTTAGTAGCAGTCATATTTGTAGAATTTGATGCATCATTCCCTTTTTTTTGGGGGTCATCTGGATATAATTCTGGTTCTTTTCTTGACATATTTATGTTATATTATAGACAAATATATATATTTTTTAAAAAAGTTGGCTAATTCATTTTATTCATTCATTTTACATAAATCAATTGAATGTTAAGGTTCTTATACCGGTAGTATTATCAAAGTTAATAGTTGCTTTATCAGGACATGATTTGTAAGTTCCATCAAGTGTCCAGCCATCTGAATCAGTTGTTGATGTAATATTTGCTATATGTAAAACTGTATCCACTATTTTATCATTACTGCTAGAATCTTTCTTTACAATAGTGTAAGTTTCTCGTGAATGGAAATTTTCTGTTGTATCAACATATCTTAGACCATTACTTTGAATAATTATAATATGATTTGGTTTTCCAATTAAATCACGTTCTGTTAAATCTAAATAATATTCAACTTTTCCATCCGCAGATAAAGTTTTATTTATAAAAAAAATTCTTGCTGGAGTATATCTATTGTATTTATAAATACAAGGCATATATATCTTAACAAATATAAAATTTTTAAATTTCTGATAAATTATATTTTTCATTTTATTCATTTACATAAATGAATAAAATAATTAATTGAATGTTAAGGTTCTTATACCACTAGTATTATTAAAGTTAATAGTTGCTTTATCAGGACATGATTTGTAAGTTCCATCAAGTGTCCAACCATCTGAATCAGTTGTTGATGCAATATTTGCTATATGCAAAACTGTATCTACTATTTTATCCTTATTGCCAGAACCTTTCTTTACAATAGTGTAAGATTCTTGTGAATAGAAATTTTCTGTTGTATCAACATATCTTAGAGCATCACCTTGAATAATTAAAATATGGTTTGGATTTCCAATTAAATAACGTTCTACTGAATATGAAGAATATTCAACTTTTCCATCTGCAGATAAAGTTTTATTTTTAAACTCAATTTTTTCTGGAGTAAATCTATTGTATTTATAAACACAAGGCATATTTTAACAAATATAAAATTTATAAACTTCTGTAAAATAAATACTAATTTGGAAGTTATCTAAAATTTCTTTATTGACATATTTAACTTGTAGATTTTAGTTCCGGACTAAATATTTCTTTCATTGTAGTATCATATTTTACAACAATTGAACGGTGGGTTACACTTATATTGTGATTATGAATATTAACTGACATTGGATTCTGCAATATAATTGGTGTTCCTATATATTCGTATATTTTCCCTGTATCTATATTTTGAAATTCAAATACTAAATATTTCTTTCCATCAATATTATCATTAAATTTATAGTACTTCATTAATTTATTAAAAATTTTATTGGCAACAGTCCCCGGTGATTTTCCAGTATACTTACCATATTTTTGTCCTTCTTCTGGAAAATTTAAAAGTATATAATTATATATTTTACTCATTATATGAATATTCATAATATTTTTTTATCATTTATTGATAAAAAAATAAAATTATTCATGACTAGATCCAAGAGAAGTTATAATATTTTTAAATCTCTTAATAACCTCCTTAACTTTTCCAGTCTTACTATCTTTTAGTTTGAGAACAACTGGTTTATCTAATTTTACCCTATTTCCCTGATAATTATAAATTTTCTTATCACTACCACGTGTAGTTTCTTGAATTGCAAATTCATAAGAACAAGTACCTTTCTCATTATTTTTCTGACAAATCTCAGAGAATGCACTTGAAGCCTTATCTTTTGGACCTCTTGTTTGTGGCTTTCCTGTTTTTGTTGTCAATGGAAGCTCATATCTACCACCATCAACTGGCTTACCATTTATACTAACTAATTTGAAAAAACGAGAATTACCTTCAGCACCTCCTGAATAAAATGGATCTTCTTGACTTTGTTTGCGTTGGCTACTACCTCCAGAAAAACTATTTTCTTCTAATTTATGTCCTTTATTCTTTTGATTTAAACTACTTAATAAACCCTCGAGTTTTGTAAGTTCTTTTTGAAATTGGTTATTAGGACCGGGCATTTTTATATATTATAACTTACATTTTTTTTATATAAATTTTATAAAAATTTATTTTTTTATTATCATCTAAACTTTCCAATTTTAATACTAAAATATCTCCTTGACCACCTTTAATTTTTGCTTCCAATCTTTGAAATGCATTATCAATACTATCCGCATGAATTTTATATTTATTTTTTTTGCCCTTTCTACCACCTGTTTGACTGGTGGTCTGTCCAGTAGTAGGACTCTTATCATATCCACTTGTGCTCTCATTAATTATCTGTTGAGTTAATATTTCATTATTCACTTTTATTTCATCCCCTCCCAATATTAAATTATTATCTTGAACCATATATTGCCCATAAGGATAATAACTATCAATCCATCCTTGTTTAAAATCCTTATTATTTAATGCCGCCATATATTATTTAATTTTTTTAAAAAAATATAATTCGTGATCTTTTAGTCCTAAACGATCTAATTTCACTATTTCCACTATTTTAAAATAATTAGACATAATTTTTTCAATAATCTTTGTCTTCTCTGGTATTGCTAAATTATGTTTATAATGTTTCTTCTTTGTAATTGCCCCCTTTTTATCCCTCATCGCAATAATTTCATTATATTGGCAAATTACTTTTCCCTTTTTTTCCCACCAACCATCATGTGTAAAATTGGGAAAATTTGTGATCCCATGCTGTCGCCCTTCTCCATCTTTTCTTGCAAATGTCATATTCTTTGGGCATGCATCCAATTTATCTCTATCAAAAATATGAATAACTAAAAAGCCATCTGGTTTCAACCAATAAAAAAAATTACTAAAAATTGTGTCCCAATCAATAATTTTATTATGATACAATGTTTCCTTCAAACACAATATCATTTTAAATTTCTGCTTGGGAAATAGACCCTCATTTTTCACATCTCCTAAAATATATTTTCCCAATGGATTCCTCAGTGCAAATATTTCCAACATTGCCTCACTTCTGTCCACTCCAATTACTTTCTTTCCACTCGAACTTAAATTCTGGAAATGTTTACCAGTCCCTGTTCCTACCTCTAATATTTCACCACCTTCAATCTGGTGTTTATCCATGAATTTCAATATTTCTTTTGCTTCTTCTTTAAATACTTCTGGTTCATCAAATACTTTATTATAAATTTTTGCGTACAATTTATCAATCATATCTTTTCTTATTTCCAAGGGATTTTCAAAACTTTCTGCATTTTCTAAATCTGGCATATTTATCTGCAATTTTTTTCCAATAATATATAAAATAATTAGAATAATCACCAAAAATAAAACCAATATGTATAAATAATGCTTCCACTGCATATTCTATAAAAGAATAATTTCTTGACTTAAAAACATTTTTCATATCATACTCATATCATCTCCATGTCTTTCAAAACTAACCAAACTAATCAATCGGCTTCTCTTGAAGACTTCAAGGACCAGCTTCCTCCAAAGCAACAAAAAGAATTCGATGAACATCTTGATGTTGAACAAATTAAATCATTTGTATATCAATTACTTACTGAAACGGATTGCCCAGATGACAATCGCAAGCGTGAAGCCAAAAAATATGCTGATTTGCGCGGCAAATATCAGCAAAAATATATGCCCCTTATGATGATTTACCCAGCCCTATTCAATATGGTTATTGAAAATGGTAAGAAATTTGACCTGACCCAATTTGAAAAAATGATGACCACCATTTCAAAAGTCCGGCGTAAAGAAGTCACTGAAGAATCCGCATCTAAACAATTTGGTGAAGAAATGGTTGAGAAATATGTTAAGCCGAAATTGGACTAATATTATAAATTTTTACAAAAAATGCATTATTCTTGACAGCCACTAAGGCAGTCAAGAATCGACTTCTTTGCTTCTTGAAGCAAACGTGTATGTTCAAGCCTTATCTGATGTTTTTGGTCATCAAACACTTTGATTTGAGAATTCACACGCTCTATCTCTTTGGTGTTCTCATCTCGAACATCTTTCAAAAGCTTGGAACCAGAATACTTCTGAAGTTCACTCATAATCGCATCAATTTGGTTGAGTTCACCTGTGAGTCTTTGGTACCTTGGAAATTTTTTTAAATAATCAGAATCGGAATCATCATCAAATCTTGATTCCCAGCGTTGCAAAGCAACACCTTCTGCTTTCCATTCAGCCTGTCTGGCTTCATGTATACTCTGATGATATTTGCGTAAATGCTCCAAAGCTGCTGAAATTGTAGTTTTGTTACCACAATGACTTGACATCAAGATTCCTTCTGGAATTTTTCCTCTCAAAGCCCTCAATTCTTGCCTGAGTGTTTTTTCTTCAGGTGCTTCTTTGCATCCATCCAGAATTTTTGAATGTTCAACAACACTTTGAATGCTTCCGCAAACATCTGCATTAAAAACATCGTCCAATTTTGTTTTGGAATCAAAGAAACTCTTGTAGAAGATTCTTTCAAAAATCATCCCAGTAGCAAAAGATTTCTCGGAGATTGCTGTAAGAATCGCAGTAAATTCCTTCTTTGGACATAGCTTTTTAAGCTCAATGCGCCAGACGTCATATTTTCGAGTAAGAACATCGCTGAAATAGTCTTCCAATCTTTTCTGACTTTCGACAGGATGGATTGGAAACTCAGGTGTTTCAATAATTTCCCTGAGATGCTCACTTTCAATTACTGAAATTGCTTTCATAACAAACGGGACCATCTCAAGTTGTTTTTCTAGCTCAGTGAAAAATTTCTTCAGAGCCTCAAACGCTTCTTCATTCGGTAAATTCTGAATGATAAAAGCAGTAACATTCATAATCGCAGCATCAAATTCTTTGGGATGGTAATAAGGTTCACCGTATGTCTTAAGAAGCAACGCAAAAGTGCGGCTCAATCTTGCAGATGTGAAAAATGATGAAAGTGGAAACTTCTTGAACGCACTTAAAGTCTGAAACATTCTTTGAGTGTGAAAAGGATATTCACTATACCCACTAAAAGCTCCCTCATATATATTGTAATCAAGTCGCAATGTTCTAAAGCCTCTTTCAGAAAAATTTGCAAGAGCTACTAAAAACAACGCATCAGGAAATTGAAGAATAAATAATTCAGTAACTTCATGTAGTAATGGTAAAATCAAAACATTTGTCCTGAAATCAGTTGAAGCTAATGCGAACATGTTTAACAAAAGATTTGCTAGCTTTTTGATGTATTCAAACTGTTCATAGTCATCTTCTGAAAGGTTGAAGAGTCTGATAGGCTCTTCATTCGCTTCAGATTGTTCAGATGCATGCAACTGAAGATATCTTTTTACCAAGAGCAGATAGTACTCAAACAAAATGCCAGGGTCATACTTAACATCAAAGCCAAAAAGCTCTTCGATTCGCATGTCTTCTTTGTGTAGATAAGCTAACAAATGGAGAATGTAATAGCTACATGAATGTGTCGTTGTGATATCTGCTAGATTGCAAACACAATCGTGCCAGTCAAAATCAACCCTAACTTCAAGTTCTCCTGAATCACTCCTTGATATTAGGTTTGGTTCAAAAATACAAGCAGGTAATTCTTCATTTAGTTCAAAACTTTGAAGAGCACTGCTCCTCATTGAATCATTCCTGATGTCAAAAAGAAAAATATTTAATGGATCTAAAGATAGTTTCATTAAAATTAGGTGTTTTAAAAGTAAGTATTAATTTTCAAGGGGGAATGCAATAAAATTTAATCAATTTTTTCAGTCCTATTTTTACATTTTATGAAAAAAATTACACTCAGTAATATAGAATTTTAGTTAATCTGGAAAGAAGTACTCTTTTTTTCTGATTAATTAATCATATAAAAAACCCAGTTATTATCGAAATGAATAAAAACTAACTAGCAAAATAAGACCCCTCTGGATACTTTAAAAGATTGTTTGGAGAAGGTGCTGCTATATTAAAACGATTGTTTGGAGAAGGTGCTGCTATATTAAAACGATTGTTTGGAGCAGGGACTACTATATTAAAACGATTGTTTGGAGGTGCTCTAGTCAAAGTTATTGGAATAGATTTTATTGAAAAACTCCAATTAAAAATTGTGCAATCTAATGAATTAACATTATTTCTAATATTGAAACCTAATTTTCCCAATGCATTTATAATTGTTGCACATTTTATATTTTTAATTACATAAGGTATAATAGTTTTTACTATACTTTTTTTATTGTTTTTCTCATTTTTAGTAGTATTTTTTTCTTGTTTAATTTCAATAACATAAGAAAATATCTGTGATAATTCATCATATACTAACCAAATCCTACTTATTCCTCTAAAAGTAAAATCTTTCTCAGTAAAATTATATATTTTGTTTTCAATAAATATTATATTTATTTTTATTAATTTTGAAATAATAATTTTTTTTGTTTTATAAGCATCTTCAAAATCTTTCCATAAACTATTATGAAGTAATATTAGTTGTTTTTTTCCATTTGATAAAATATCTCTAGTCACAAATACATCTTCTACAAACTCTTTTTTATTTTTAGGTTTATTTAATTGAATCTTATTATCAAAATAAGAATTAACTATTGGATTTAATATACTCATTTATATTATAAATATATAAAATAATAATATAAATTGAATATTGTGAAAAAATTTGCAATTTTAAATCTTCAAAAGTATAAAGTGAATAATCTAAATTAAGGTAGTGTGAATTTACCCTTTTTATGTTAGGAAGATCTCGTATTTTTTGTAAATTAAATCAGGACTTAAAATACGAGTTTCTCTAAATATAATTGCTGAATTATCCGAATTAACAATTTTTTACAATTATTACAACCTTGAAGATTTAAAACTGGACAAAATTGTATAGCTTTATCAAAATTACTTGCAAATACTGATATTTTAATTCAAATATGTTAAGTTCTACGACAAACTCAATAAATACTTCAATCGATTCACAATACCCAATATTTCATCCCTAAGGTTCAATAAATCCGTGTCCTTTTTATCAATTATATCCAATATTGTTATGCCACAATAATCCATTTTGTTGTGTATCACATATTTCTTACAATTTTTATCCTTCTCCCCGGATAAAAACCCAATAATAACATCCAAATATTTGTCCAGATCCTCTGCATTAATCTGATATATTTTAACATCTTTTTCGGTCGTTGGCTTCGTGTATTCAATGCGCCCATATTTTCCCTGCCAAATTTCGATGAACTCATCCATTTTCTTCATGAACTTATCTAAAAATTTATCCAGCGCCTTGTGCGTTGAATATTTCTTCGTCCGCCAATGAGAAAAACGAATACTATTCTGAATTTGAAAAAATGATAACATTACTGTTTCCACTGGTTTCATATATTTAAACGTAGATTTAAATATATTTATTTCATGCATTGGTATTCATAAATTATATTTTTTGACTTAATTTAAACATTTGTTTTAGAGAACCATCTGGTAAAATAATTCTATAATTCAATGTTCTCTCTTCATATTTACCTGATATAAATATTCTTCCAAAATTATTAGTGCTAAATAACAATGTTCCAGGGACATTATAAGGATTTGGTGGAAATCCTTTATCATTATCTCTTGGTATAGTTCCTATTGGAGAATTAATAAATTCAGTTATTATTATATTATTACCTATATTTCTTTGGTTTACTTCACTAAAATGTGGGCTACCTGTTATAAATACAACATTTTTGAGATTAAATTCCAATATCATATTAATTATATCATTCTGATCATTTGGATAACTACTAAAATAAGTATTTCTTGGTCTTATAAATGGAATCCCTGTGCATATAAATATAAAAGGATTATCAAATAATTTTTTAATAGCATAGAATGTCTGTCTTAACCATTTTAATTGTTGTTCTCCCAGAAGAGTTGATGTAGTTGTGTTTGGATTTGTGCTAAAACTCTTACAATCTAATCCAATAAAAGCTAAATCATATCTAAACATTGACCAAATAACAGGTGAAATAATATTCTCATTATTATTGGGCCACATTTGTGTAAAAACATCGCGACATAAGTAAAGAGAAGGTCCTCCAAGAGAAACATCATTTACTCCTAAATCATGATCATCTGGGATAGCAGACCAAGCGACAGATGACCAAGCGCCTTTTAATTCATTCATTTTATGCAGTTTTTCGTACCTTTGAATTAAACCAGATTTATTGTCAAATTGATAAGAACTAAGATAGATATTATCTCCTAACATAAGATTTAAGTCTGATTTTTCTGATGAAACTTTTAATAATTTGAATAAATCAAATGGGAATATATTTTCAAATGTTTCATAATCACCTAATAATTTTGCACAAGAACCAAAATTAAAAGTGAAATTTGGAACATTTATATCAATTGGACCAGACCAATATTTTGGAATATCATAGTTCAATTCAAAAATATTGGTTGAAGATGTTTTGAGATATAATTTAGTTTTTGTTTGAGGTGGTCCTTTAAGAAAATCTTTAAAATTTGAGACTAGTGGTCCAAATTTAATTACAGTTGGACTATTAGCTAAAACTGTTATCTTTGGTAGTATTTCTTCTTTTATGGAACAATTCTTACTATCTGAACTTTTATATCTAGGTATAACGTCTATTTTATTATAAGTCCATATCAAAATACCAATTTCTGTTGTTGTCATCCAGCTAATCATCGGTTCTGCTTTAAGAATTTTTGAATTATATTTTCCTCTTGGAACAATCGAATTCATATTATAAATATAGAATATAAATTTACGCACTTAAGTTAAAAATTCAAATATTTATAATACAATTAATGTTATAAATAACATTAATTATTATTTTGGAAGTAATTGGGGCTAGCACTTTTGCAATTCCTTGGCGAATATGGTAAGCGTTTTGGGGGTTAGCACCTTTTGCCACGAAGTGGTGAATATGGTAAGCGTTTTGGGGGTTAGCACCTTTTGCCACGAAGTGGTGAATATGGTAAGCGTTTTG
>Ga0315284_10000940_pt1 | contig 40346 bp, 43 predicted proteins | sample YL17G09_16_MG_FD_203696 | JGI IMG/M metagenome (GOLD analysis project Ga0315284, IMG submission 203696) | Sediment microbial communities from Yellowstone Lake, YNP, Wyoming, USA - YL17G09_16 | ecosystem: Environmental > Aquatic > Freshwater > Lake > Sediment | place: USA: Wyoming | collected...
TCATAATTGATTAAAAATCGTTTGTTAGATGCCCCGTTATTCCTATATCGCCAAATCCCAGAAAGGAGAAACCAAATCAGGGTTTCTTGATGTTAAAGATGAAATAGAGTTATCTGGAAGCCTTCGTCAAGAAGGATTGTTTTTAGTTTCTTATGAAACAGAAAAGAAATCTTCAAGATTAGAAAAATTTTCTTTGTTCTTTGGCAAAAGTGTTAAAGTCTCAGAAAAAATCTTTTTTATAAGAAATCTTCAGGTAATGACATCGGCCGGAGTTTCTCTGCCAAGGGCGATTGGCACTTTATCTGCGCAGGCAAAAAACAAAAACTTTAAAAAAGCTTTAGTAGAGATTCAAAAAAAAATTATTGATGGCGGTAGTCTATCTCAAGGTCTGGCAGATTATCCGGATATTTTTCCGGAAATCTTTCAGAACATGATTAAAGTTGGCGAAGAATCAGGAACCTTGGAGCAGGTTTTAAAAAGTCTGAGTCGGCAGTTGGAAAAACAATACGATTTAAAAACAAAAATAACCGGAGCCTTAATTTATCCCTTGGTTGTGGTTTCGGCCATGATTGCTATTGGTTTCGCCATGTTAATCATTGTTGTTCCTCAATTGGCTGCCACTTTTGCCGAGTTGGAAATATCTTTGCCTTTTACAACCAAGATAGTCATTGGCCTAGGCAAGTTTTTAAATGAAAAATGGTATTTCTTGCTCTTGATAATCGCGGGTATTTTTGTTTTTCTAAAACAGATTTTAAAAATTAAGTCAGTTAAAAGATTCTTTGATAAAATGGTCCTTAAAATCCCGGTTGTTTCCAAGCTGATCAGCGAGATAAATTCAGCCAGCCTTAGCAGAACCCTTGGCTCTTTGATGGCTTCGGGAGTGCCCTTGGTTCGATCTTTAGAGATTATCTCGGGAACTTTCGGCAATATCTATTTTAAAGAATCATTGTTTGAGGCTGCAGAAAAGATAAAAAAGGGCGCCAAGCTTTCAGATGCTTTAAAGCCTTATCAAAATCTGTATTTGCCGATTGTCATTCAGATGGTTGAAGTTGGCGAAGAAACCGGAGAAACAGCGCAGGTTCTAGATCAACTAGCTATATTTTTAGAAGAAGAAGTTGCCAATACCACCAAAAACCTGGCTTCTCTAGTTGAGCCATTGCTAATGCTGGCAGTCGGGGCCGCGGTTGGTTTTTTTGCCATTTCCATGATTCAGCCAATGTATTCAATGCTTGAGGCAATTCAATGAAGCTCCCCGCAGCAAGTCTTCGACCTCTTCGAGTTCATCGAGTCTGAGACTCTCAGAATCGAAGACCTGAAGATTCCTCAGGGTCTGAACGACTTGAGAGTTTCAGTCCCGAGGGGCTGCGGTTCGCCGCGGCGAGCTTCTCCGAAAGGTATTTTTACTTATAGCTGCTGGTATATCAAACCTCTGGTTTGCTATAATGAACTGAAAGTTCGATATGTCGAATCTTCGATTCGCCATAATAAATATATATTAAAAATAGTTTTAAGAATGAAAGATTTTTTAGCCTTAGAACCAACTGCTTTCGGATTAGACATTTCAGATTCTTCCGTAAAGATCGTCAAGCTTAAAAGAAGAGGCAAGGATTTTGATCTTGCTTGTTTTGGTGAAGAATTGATACCAAAAGGAATTATTGAAAATGGCGAGATAAAAGACGAGCCGACCTTAGTAACGCTTATTAAAAAAACTCTAGCCAAGATGAAAGGCGAAAAATTAAAAACCAGAGAAGTGATTGCTTCTTTGCCAGACGAGAAAACATTCTTAAGGGTAATCCAGCTTCCCAAAATGGCGCCAGAGGAGCTGGCAAAGGCTGTTCTTTTTGAAGCCGAGAATCATATCCCGATTCCCCTTAAAGAGTCATACTTTGATTTTGAAGTAGTTGATCCGATAGTTGACCATTTAGACCATTGCGATGTTTTAATAGTGGCTGCGCCTCAAAATATCGTTGATTCGTATGCTAGAGTGATAAGGTTGGCCGGTCTAAACCCATATGCCCTTGAGATTGAATCGCTATCAATCAGCCGTGCCTTAATAAAGAATTTAATAACCGTAAATCCAGTTCTTTTGATAGATTTTGGGGCAACCAGAACGGCTTTAATCGTTTTTTCTGGAAGATCAATCAGATTTACCAGTTTACTTTCTTTTGCCTCAGAGAAATTAACCCAAGACCTGGCCTCTGGCTTAAAGATAAGTGCTGAAGAAGCAGAAAAGATAAAAATAGATTATGGATTAGAGTCAAAGATTAAAGTTCAGCTTCAGGAAAAAACAGGCGATTTCAAGCTAGAGAAAGAAATTAGCGAGGACGAGAAAATCCTTAATGTTTTGGATTCGTCGTTATCTCAACTAGTTTTGGAAATAAAAGACTTTCTCGATTTTTATTATTCACATCAAAGTCATGAGCATTTGCCGCCAACAAGAAACGAGATAAAAAGGATCTTAATTTCTGGCGGTGGTGCTAATCTTAAAGGATTTGATCGCTATTTGACTAAAAAATTAGGAATTTCAACAATTATCGGTAATCCTTGGACAAATATTTTATCGGAGCCCCAAAATCGTATTCCAGAAGAATATTTGAGAAGATCGCATTCCTATGCTAAAACTCTTGGACTAGCTTTAAGAGGAGTTCTGTCAGAATAAAAATCATAAAGATGATAAATCTATTACCGCCAGAAGAAAAAAAAGAAATCCTGATTAAGAAAAAATTAAAACTTGTTTTAATCTTTGAGCTGGGCATTTTGCTATTTTTGATTTCTGCTCTGTTCATTATCTTTTCCATCGCCATATATCTTAATGGCGAAATCAATTCGGAGAAAATAGCTGTTGTCCAGAAAGAAGAAGATATTGACTTAACAACTATTGCTGATTTCCAAAAAGAAACAGAAGCGCTGAACGAGAAGATAAAGAACGTCGAATCTTTCTATAATGGACAGACTTATTTGACTCCGGTTTTGGAGAAAGTATTTGAAAAATTGCCTAGCCACAGTTACCTGAATAATTTTTCTTTTACGAAAAGCTCGAAAACCTTACAAATCAATCTGAGTGGTTTTATTCCGACCCGAGATGATCTTTTAGCCTTTAAAAGGAATATTGAGAGCGATAAAGATTTTAAGAACGTTAGTTTCCCGCCGGGAAATTGGGTTTCTCCAACCGATATAGAATTCTTTTTAAGCTTTGAATTAAAATGATTAAAGACAGTTTTTGGAAAAAGTATTCATCAAATCTTATTCTTGGCCTTATTGATATTGGCCTGATTGTTTTTATAATCTTTTTTCCGGCCAAAATAGTTATTAAAGATATTAATGAGCTTTCTTCTTTAAGAAAAACTCTTTTTTCTCTCGAGGAGCAAGAAGATAATTTTGATAACTTAAACAAGAGTTACCGAATTAACCTTGAGACCATAAAAGGAATTGATAATGCTTTTGTTAACAGCGAAGAACCGGTAGATCTTTTAACCTTTATTGAGGATTTATCTGAAGAATTAGAGTTATCAACGAAAATTACTCCAACTGTTCCCCAGGAATCTAAAAGTGATATTTGGCCATCAATGATTTTTAGGCTCTCCTGTAAAGGAGGGCCAGAGAAGTTAATAGCTTTTTTAGAAAAGTTAGAAAATAGCAGGTACTTGATGGAAATGACAGACATTAACCTTAAGAAGGCAAAAGTATTAAGCACTCCCGGCCAAGAGGAAAACCCTGATAAAATTGAGGCCGAATTTACATTAAGAGCATACGCAAGATAAAAATATGAAGTTTAAAATATCTAAAATAATTGATAAGGAAAACATAAAAAAGGCTTTTCTGTTCTTCAAAAACCTGCCTTGGTTAATTGGAGAAAATACCTTTCCTTTTTTCATAGTCATGATTTCTATAGCCATTGTCCTCGGAGCTTTCTTTTTTGTAAGAAATGTTGTTCGAATAGATCATCGCATTCCCATAAATCCATCTCAATTGCCGGTTCTTAACGAGAAAGCCCTCGAGAGAATTTTAGGCAGTTGGCAGTTTCGTCAAGATAAATTTGATGGCGCCAACACCAAAACTTATCCGAATATCTTTTTGCCAAAGAGCGAATAATAAGCCCTTGGTTTTTGTTTCTAAGCTTGAAAATATGGGGAAATCATGATAATCTGGTTTTGAATTGGAGCCGCCCCTATAGCTCAATGGATAGAGCACTGGTTTTCTAAACCGGTGATAAAGGTTCGATTCCTTTTAGGGGCACATGGAGGCCGTGGTGTAGTAGCAACATTCTTCTCTGTGGCAGAAGCGTCACGGGTGCAAATCCCGTCGGTCTCCCATATTTTAAAAACCACCCTTAGGTGGCTTTTAAATAAATTTAAAACCAAAACGATTATTCCCTTTCTTCAATCGTAGCTCTAAGAAACAGTCTTTTATCTTTTCTCAAGATCTCAAATTTTACTTCTTTTAAATTATCAAGGCGTTTTAAAATTTCTTCAAGAGGCATTTTTTCAGTTATTTCTTGATTTTGGCATTTCAAGATGATGTCAAATTCTTTAATGCCTGCTTTCTCAGCAGGACTATCAGGAATAACAGCCTTGTCATCTGGCAAGTCTTCGGAGATGACTAAGGCTCCATAATCAACTGGCAGACTATTCCTTTGTTTTAGATTGCTGTTAAGCAAAAGATACCTCACTCCTAAATATGGTTTTCTGATCTTACCGTATTTTTTTATCTCTAGAAGATCTTCTTTTAAATGATTTACCGGTATGGCAAAGCCAATATTTTCTGCGCCAAAAACAAGAGCTGTATTAATGCCAATAGCTTGGCCGTTTAAGTTGATTAAAGGGCCGCCAGAATTTCCCGGGTTAACAGCCGCGTCAGTCTGGATTAAACCCCTTAATTTAGAAATCTTGCCAGAGATCATGCTTTTAGCAGAGATAAAGCGGCTTAAGCCAGACACTACTCCCACTGAAACTGAATTTTGAAACTCGCCCAAGGCTGTGCCAATAGCAATGGCAGTCTGTCCCAGTTCCAGTCTTTCAGAATCCCCCAGTCCTATAACCGGCAGTCCTTTTCCTTCTATTTTTAATAAAACCAAGTCATTTATAAAATCAGTAGCCAGGATCTTGGCGCTGAATTCTTCTCCGGAGTTTAAGATAACTCGGTATTCTTCAACCAAGGGAGAAATCAAATGGCTGTTGGTGGCGATAATTCCATCACTGCTGATGATGAATCCAGACCCGGAACTTATCTTCTTACAGTCTTTTTTTAATTGAGAAGAGATATTGAAAGGAGTTTTTTTGTCTTCAAGAAGGCCCCAGAATTGAGAAGATTCCTTTTTCTTTCTTGGTAGTAGTTGGTTTCCAACAATACTAACCACGGCCGGCAAAGCCTTTTTAATTGCTTTAATTACCTGAAAGTCTGTTGGCATAAATTAATTGTAGCAATTGATTTACTTGAAAACAAGTAAAAATCGTGTTAATTTAATCTTAACATTGCCCCTGTCGTTCAATGGATAGGACGGGAGTTTCCTAAACTCTAAATCCAGGTTCGACTCCTGGTAGGGGCACTATATTTTTCTTTGATTTTATGCTTGAAATTAAGCTGAAAATTGTCTATGATAGAACATTGTATTTGGGCCCGTAGTATACCGGTAACACGCCTCCATGGCATGGAGGAGTAAGGGGTTCGATTCCCCTCGGGTCCACTAGTTTAAATCAAGAAGCGAGGCGGGGTGCCAGAGTGGATGAATGGCCCGCACCCGAAATGCGGTATAGTCGAAAGGCTATCGTGAGTTCGAATCTCACCCCCGCCGCTTGATTAAATAAAATATATGTTTGATTTCTTAAAACGAACCAAAAAAGAGCCAGGAAATTTAAAAGAAGTTCTTAAAAAACTAAGGACTTTAGAAGTGAATCTTGGCGAGCTTTCTCAAGATTTAAAAGAATTAAAAGCAGAGAGCAGGTCTCACTTTAAAAAAATTGGCTTTGTTAGATACAATCCTTTTTCTGGAGTTGGCGGAGATCAAAGTTTTTCCATAGCTTTGCTTAATGACCACAATAACGGAGTCGTTCTTACCTCTTTGTTTTCCAGAGAAGGAAATAGAGTTTATGCAAAAATTATTGAGAAAGGAGTTTCTCCCCATGTTTTATCAGACGAAGAGAAACAAGCTATTAAAGAGGCAATAGAAAAGGATGACTGAAGAAAAAGACAATAATCAAAATATAGTTTCGCGGCCACCGATTGTGGTCGTTTTAGGCCACGTCGATTCAGGCAAAACTTCGATTCTTGATTTTATCAGGAAAACCCATGTTGCCGACAAAGAATCAGGCGGTATTACCCAGCATGTTGGCGCTTACGAGGTGATTGTGCCTCGTGAGGCAGAACCAACTTCAGAAAAAGATGACCGTGCGCGCACGATCACTTTTATTGATACTCCCGGGCACGAAGCTTTTTCAGCCATGAGGTCAAGAGGGGCAAAAGTGGCTGACATTGCGGTTTTAGTCATAGACAGCATTGCCGGCATCCAGCCGCAAACCAAAGAGGCGATCAATCACATTAAAAAAGCAGGTATAGGACTGGTTGTTGCTCTCAACAAGATTGATCTGCCAGGAGCTAACTCGGAAAAGGTAAAAGGCGAGTTATTCAAAGAAGAAATCCAGGCTGAATCTTTGGGAGGGAAAATCCCATGCGTTGAGGTTTCGGCAAAAACTGGCAAGGGCATAGATTCCCTTTTAGAATTGATTCTTTTAATTGCAGAAATGGAGGATTTAAAGGCTGATTTAGAAAAGCCAGCCGAGGGCGTGGTTATTGAAACTTATCTTGATAGCCTAAGGGGGTCGGTGGCTACCATTCTTTTAAGATCCGGCAAGTTGAAAATAGGAGACATTGTCGGTACGCCAAGTACTTATGGCAAAATTAAAAGCATAGAAGACTTCAAGAGATTTTCTTTAACAGAAGCTTTGCCTTCAATGCCGGCGGTAATTTTAGGTTTAGAAAACGTGCCCCGGGTTGGGGACAAGATCAGAATTTTTCCCAACGCCGAAGAAGCTAAACTTTACATTCAGAAAAAAGAAAGGAAGGCAGGAGAAACTTCAGTTATTTTAGCCGAAGAAGGAAAAAAGATTTTGAACATTATTTTAAAGGCCGATGTTTCCGGCTCCCTTGAGGCGATTGAACAGGTTTTAGACAATCTTCCCCAGGAGAAAATAGTTTTAAGGATTTTGGAAAAAGCTGTTGGCGAAGTAAATGAGGGGGATATAAAATTGGCTGAAGCCAGCAAAGCAGTTATTCTTGCTTTTAGGGCCAAGACAAGTTCAGTGGCAGAGTCTTTAAAAGACAGGCTTTCAACCAGGATTTTGTCTTTTGATATTATCTATACTTTGGCCCAGGGAGTAAGACAGTTAATGGAAAACGCTTTGGAATTAGAAATGAGCCGAAAAACAATCGGGAAAATGAAAGTTTTAGTAATTTTTAAAACAAATAAAAATAGGCAGATTATTGGCGGCAAGGTCATTGAGGGGGAGATTAAAAAAGGCGTCAAGCTTGAGATTTGGAGAGAAGATAAAAGTCTTGGCAAAGGCAGAATGGTCTCTTTGCAAGAGAATAAGAAAGACGTAACTTTAGTTGCCAAGGGCAAAGAATGCGGCCTTCTCTTTGAGGGAGAAACAAAGATCCAGGAAGGAGATATTATCGAGGCATTTGAAGAAGAAGGGAAAAAGGGAGAGCTTTAAATTAAACACATTTAAATGAGCAATCGTATTTTACGCCTCAATAGACTGGTTAAAGAGGAGCTTGGCAAGATTATCTTAAGAGAAATAGAGTTTCCCAGCGGCATTATTGTGACTATTACCAGAATTGAAATTTCTTCGGATTTAACTTCAGCCAGGGTATTTATTGGCACTTTCCCAGAAAAATTCGCTTTAGATTCGCTAGATGTTCTTAATGATCAAATATATTTTATTCAGCAAAAACTGAATAAAAAATTAAGCATGAGGCCAGTGCCTAAATTGATTTTTAGGCAAGAGAAAGAAACAATCAAAGCTGGCAAAGTTGAGGAGCTTCTGGAAAAAGTAAAGCCTGGCCTGGTTGAAAAAAAAGAGTAAAAATGATATTTAAAAGATATAATTGGCCTGGTAGCCAAGAAGCAAGGCAGCTCTCTGCAAAAGAGCTATACGTGGGTGCAATTCCCGCCCAGGCCTCCGAATTTAATATGCCCGGGTGGTGAAACGGAAAACACACAACACTTAAAATGTTGCGAGCGAAAGCTCTTGAGGGTTCGATTCCCTCCCCGGGCACCAATATATATTAAAACCACCCCGTTTTGGCGGGGTGGTTTGCTTTAAAGGTTATCTTATAGTTTCAATATAAGCGTACTTGATGCCGAATTGTTCGGCTTGCCAATGGGACGGAAACCAAATATCGGCTTGAAAGTCCCCCATTCTTTTATTCATTCTATCTTCAACAACAAAGACTTTATCGCCAAATAATTTTGGTATTCTAATTTTAGTGCCAAAAGGTAAAAGATTGCTGGCAATCACTCCATCTTTGGTTTGAGTGCCGGCTGCAGTCAAATAAGGCGTATCGTCTGTTTCCCAGACAGAGCTTGAATAGGCAGTAATAGTCATCTGGATTGTTTCCAGAACGATTAACTCATCTTCAGATGAATAATGATTACTTGAAGCTAAAAATGAGTTTTCCTGAATTAAAGGAGTTTCAACCATGGGGTTTTGAGGTTCGGTGACTCTAAAACCTGCCTCAGCTTCAGAGAGGTAGGAGGGGGCAAATACTGGCGAAAAGCTCAAGAAAAACAAGATAATTAGCCCCATTAAGAGAGGAATTTCCCCTTTCTTTACAGAAAGAAGGTACCTTAAACTAAAATACATTTTACAAAACCCGCTTAAGCGGGATTTTCATATATTGGCCTATTTTGGCTTGTATGTCAAGGGCAAATAGGGGCTTTAAAAAGTCTGTTTTGATCTTGATTTTAATAGTTTTATAGCCATTTAAAGCTAAAAACCATTTTTTGAGCGGGTGAAGGGAGTCGAACCCTCGTCTCATCCTTGGCAAGGACGTATAATAGCCGCTATACGACACCCGCTTGTTAATGTGCCGAGGCTCGGAATCGAACCGAGATCTGATGTTTTTCAAACATCCGCCGTGACCAACTTGGCTACCTCGGCTAATACATCTATTTTAATCTAAAATCCTTTAGTGAGCGAGGCAAGATACCTTCCCGTCCATTAAATTGTGGGCAATGCAGGGTTCGAACCTGCGGCCTCGTCGATGTAAACGACGCGCTCTACCGCTGAGCTAATTGCCCGGGGTAATGGGTCGCTCTCCTTAGCTCTGATTAAACGAGTTCAAACTTTCTCTGTCATCTTACCAAATTTAATTCATAAGTCAAAGAAAATGGATTTAAATCACTAAACGAATAATACTATATACACTAATATGGTATATTTGATATAATGGAAAAACACAAACATTAATTAATAATAGATTTATTACTTTTATGTCTCCATCAAAAGTTAAATTATTCTTTGGGATAATGTGGATTATCTCAGGAGCATCAAAAATATTACAATTAATCGTTGAGGAAGTTACCGGCAAGGCAATAATTAGCACTTCTTTTCAGGTTTTTGCCAAAATGTGCGTTTTGCCCTTTTACACAGATATTATCATTACTTATTTCATACCCGCAGCCGCTCTCTTTATATTCTTAGCCAGCTTATCTGAAGTTATCGCTGGTTCTCTAATTCTTAAATCAAGGAACCTGGTGAAAGTAGGTTTAGCTCTAGGAATAGGCATGAACATCGTTTACGCGCCTCTGGCCGGGATATACACTATAATTCCTAATATTCTCTTAATCATAGCTCAAGCTTGGCTCTGGAAGAGGGTTTCTAATAGCGTTTAGTCGGCGGAACTGACAAAAAATCGCCAAGAAGGCGGTTTTTTGGTAGATATAAAAACGAGTTCTAATAACGAAGTGCGCGGGAGAGGACTCGAACCTCCAAGCCTTACGGCACCACCACCTCAAGATGGCGTGTTTGCCAGTTTCACCACCCGCGCATCAGCTACTTTTTCTCTTTCAATTTAGCTCTTTTCCCCTTTGCATCTCTCAAATAATAGAGCTTGGATCGGCGCACCTTATTCGCTCTTATGATTTCAATCTTTGTTATTAAAGGAGAATGAAGAGGTAAAACTACTTCTGTGCCAACTCCGGCTGCCATTCTTCTGACAGTGATGGTAGATCCAATTTCCTTGCCATGCTTTTTAGCAATCACCAAGCCCTCAAAAATATGGGTTTTTTCTTTGTTTCCTTCAATAACTTTTTGATGAACCTTAATCTGCTGACCGGGCTTTATCTCTAGCTGTTCTTTCTTCAAATACGGCTGGCTGAATACTTGTGCTTTGTTTGTCATATTTTTTGTTAGAATCAAATTTGTTTATTCAATTTATCTGGTGGGCGGTATAGGAGTCGAACCTATGACCTCATACACGTCAAGTATGCGCTCTAACCAACTGAGCTAACCGCCCTTTATTCGGTGGGCGCGGAAGGAATCGAACCTTCGACCCCGTCTTTATAAGAGACGTGCTCTACCGCTGAGCTACGCGCCCAAATCTACGCGCCGTTTTGATTTGCCTTTACACTGTCCTTACCTTTATTTTTAAATTTACTGATTTTGTCCTTTTTAAAGCTCTTTTTTTCTCTTTGTTTAGACCGATTAAGTCTTCAAAGACTTCTCTTTCAATAGTTTCTTTTTCAATCAGGACTTTGGCAATTTTTTCCATTAATCTTTTCTGCTGTTTAATAATCTTTTCGGCAGCCTTGGTGGCCTGATTAATAAACTTACCAACTTCTTTGTCTATTTTTACGGCCGTTTCTTCAGAATAAGGCTTTTGAAAAGATCCGCCTTCAAACAATGAGGTATTATCTTCACTAAAGCTAACTGGTCCTAAAGAAGACATGCCATATTCTTTTACCAGTTTTCTGGCCAGAAGCGAAGCCTTTTCCAGGTCATTTGAGGCTCCGGTCGTTATATCTCCAAATTTTATCCTTTCAGCGCAATAGCCGCCAAGGCAAACCGCAATTTCAGCCAGAAATTCAGTTTTGCTCCTTATTTTTTTGTCTTCAGAAGGCATTTTTAGAGTATAGCCGGCAGCCATGCCTCTGGCAATAATTGAAATTTTTCTGATTGGTTCTGTATTTGGAGAGAAAGCTGAAACTAAAGCATGGCCAACTTCGTGAAAAGCCGTGATTTCTTTTTCTTTTTTTGAAAGAATATGACTTTTTCTTTCTGGTCCCAAAAGAACTTTTTCAATTGATTCTAAAAGATCTTCCTGAAAAATCTGGGTTTTATTCATTCTGGCAGCTAAAATAGCAGCTTCATTGGCAATATTGGCAAGGTCAGCTCCGGAAAATCCCGGGGTTCTTTCCGCGACTTCTCTTAGGTTAACGTTTGGAATCAGGGGCTTGCCCTTACAATGTATTTTTAAAATCTCTTCGCGGTCATTAATGTCTGGAAGATCCAAGACCACCCTTCTGTCAAATCGCCCCGGCCTTAAAAGAGCTGAATCTAAAACATCGCTTCTATTGGTGGCGCCGATAACAATAACATTAGTGTTTCTCTCAAAGCCGTCCATTTCTACCAATAATTGATTTAAGGTTTGTTCTCTCTCGTCATGCGATCCGCCAATTCCAGTTCCTCTGGATTTGCCAATGGCGTCAAGCTCATCTAAAAAAACGATACTAGGAACGTTTTTTTTGGCAACTGCAAAAAGATCTCTGATTCTGGCAGATCCTACTCCGACAAAAAGTTCGACAAAAGAGGATCCTGAAGCATGGAAGAATGGCACATTGCTTTCTCCAGCCACAGCTCTGGCTAAAAGCGTTTTTCCGACTCCGGCTGGCCCGAGCAATAAAACTCCTCTAGGGATTTTTGCTCCCATGGCCAGAAACTTTTTTGGATTCTTTAAAAAATCAACCACTTCCTTTAATTCTTCTTTTGCCTCTTTTAAACCAGCGACATCCTTAAAAGTTATTTTTTCCTCCGAATGGCCTTCAGCGCCAAAAAGCTTGGCTTTAGCCTTAGTAAAATCAAAAGCCTGAGCCGCTCCTATTTTTGCCTGCCGAGACATTATCCAGAAGAAAAAAACAAGCATTAGTACTGGCACGGCAATCGATAAAATCTGGCCGATAACAAGAACGGTATTGCTTTCGCCCCTGACTTGAATTTCTACCTTTTCTAATTTTTCCTTGTCAATGCCATAGTTGGCCAAAGTTTGAGACAAAGAAGCTTCCGTCTCTTTTTGGGCCAAAGCTTTTTTATCATCTAAAAAAGTTATTTTAAGACTATTTCCTTCGATAATGATTTGCTTTACCTTTTCCTGATTTATCTGCTCTACTAACTGAGATAAAGACAGTTGATCGGAGCCTTTTTCTTGAAAAAAAAGGCTAAAAACAGCTGAGACGGCAAAAAAAACCAAAATGACAACGACAAAATTTTTAAATAAGTTTTTCATTTTATTCAAGTTGATTTTAACAGAAAATTGCCAAAATCACAAGAAATCTTTTCTAAAATGAGACCAGACCTACGAAGCTTGAGCAGCTAACTTTAAGAGTAAACGATGTTCTTTGACATCGAGCAAGAGAACTTCAAAATTATATTCACAATCAGCTTTTAATAATTCTTCCATTTTTTGTTTGCTGCCAAATTCAGAGATATGGCAAAGGCCCTGGATTTTCGGAGCTACTTCTACAAAGGCGCCAAAAGGATTAAATTTAGTCACTTTGCCTTTAATGACTTTTCCTTTTTCATATGAGTTTTCAATGTCTTTCCAGGGATCTTCTTTCAAGGCTCTTATAGACAAAGAAACTTTGCCATTTGAGATATCAATAACCTTTAATTTAACGCGATCGCCGACCTTAACCACATCAGCTGGATTTTCAATCAATTGCCAGTCAAGTTCTGAAATATGGACCAATCCTTCAAGACTTTCTGATCCGAATTTTACAAAAGCGCCAAAGTCTACGACTCCAGTTATCTCGCCGTCAACCGTATCGCCGACCTGATAGTTTTTAAGAACCTCTTTTATCTTTTCGGTTTCCTTTATTTTCTCTGACAAGATCAATTTTTCTTCTTTAGGGTCAAGATCTAGTATTTTTACTTCCATTTCCTGGCCAACAAATTTCTGCAGTTCTCTTAAAATCTTGGTAGCGTCGCCATCTTCGACTCTGGGGTAGTTGGTAGAATTTAATTGGGAAACCGGTAAAAAAGCATTGACTCCAGAGGTGGTGGCCAGCAAGCCGCCCTTGTTTGCCCCCAAGATTTTAACAAGAATGCTTTCGCCAGAATCTTTTTTCTCTTTAAGTCTTATCCAGGCAATTTCGCGATCTGCTTCAAGGGCGGAAACCTCAAGAAAGCCTTCGTCATTTTCAAGATCAACAATTTTGACAAACAGTTCATCTTCTTCCTTTACTTTCTTTAGGATTTCTCTGGCTCTTAAAAATTCTCGGCCATAGATAATACCAGCTCCCCAGTTGCCGAGATCGATAAAAACAGAAGATTTGCCGCGACCGACAACCTTTCCTCTGATAATTTCACCGACCCTGGGCGGCTTCAATGATTCGCTTTTATCTTTGGTAATTTCTTCCATTAACAGCATGTTTGTTAATCTAGCATAGACTAACTTTTTTTTCAAGTTATTGTCTTTATAGCGGGAATACCCGATATACCTTGTCGTTATAATGATTTTTTGATAAAATAGGTATATTAAGGAACTATTTCCTTATTTCATTACGCCGGTATTTTTACAATCTGGCAAAAGTTTTGTTATGCAAATTATTTGGAAGGGTCAGTCATGTTTTCAAATCATCACCAGCCAGGGAAAAGATAGCCAGGTGTCTTTAATTATTGATCCTTTTGGCCCGGACTGTGGCTTAAAAGTTCCTAATCTTTCAGGAGACATTTTATTAGTTACCCATAATCATCCAAGCCATAACAATATTAAAGCAGTCTCTGGCCAGCCGTTTTTAATTGACGGTCCCGGAGAATACGACATTAAAGGAGTCTATATCCAGGGAATTCCGGCTTTCCATGACAAAAACTTTGGCAAGGAAAAGGGCGGGATGACTATTTATACTATTGAAAGCGAGAGCATGAGAGTTTGCCACATGGGGGATTTCGGCCAAAAAGAACTTTTTCCGGAACAACTGGAAGACATTGGAGAAATAGATATTCTTTTAATTCCAATTGGCGGAAATGAAACCATTGACAGCGAAGAAGCACAAAAGATAATTAGTCAGATTGAGCCGAAGATTGTTATTCCCATGCACTATTTATTGCCAAAGCTCAAAGCGAAATTAAACGGTCTGGATAAGTTTTTGAAAATCATGGGAGAAAAAAACCATGAATCTTTGCCCAAACTAGTAGTCAAAAGCAAAGATTTGACTTCTGACGAGGAAACAAAAACAATTGTTTTACGGGCCCAATAACTAGACAATGAATGACTTTTTTGAAAAGATTCAGCAAAAATCAAAAGCGGAAAGAAAAACGATTTTTTGGATTTTGGTAATTTTCTTTGGGATTGCATTTTTCGGATTCTGGTTATTAGCTGTTAAACGGCAAATAAACAGCTTAAATAAAGGCAAGATTAAGCAAGATTTTAATCTTTCCCAATTGGAAGAACAATTAAAAAATCTGCCGAAACTGGAGTTGCCGAAAATTGATCAGCAAGAATTAAAACAAATAGAAGATCTTCTTAAGCAAGAAACAGTTACGCCTTAATCTTTATAACGGGCGGGACGCCCGATATATCGCTACGTGCTATGAGAAAGAAAAAGCCTACTAAAACAAAAAAACCTAAAAAAGAGCTGGAAACAGCTGCTGTTATCGATAAGATAGAGTCCAGAGAAATTGTTCAGGAAATGAAGGAGTCTTACATTGATTATGCCATGTCGGTTATTGTTTCAAGGGCATTACCCGATGTCAGAGACGGTTTAAAGCCGGTCCAAAGAAGGATTCTTTACGCGATGAAAGAAGAGGGTTTGACTCACAGCGCCAAGTTCCGAAAATCGGCCAACGTCATTGGAGTGGTTTTGGGAAGATATCATCCTCATGGCGACACCGCTGTCTATGATGCCATGGTGAGAATGGCTCAAGATTTTTCTTTAAGATATCCTTTGGTTCAAGGTCAGGGGAATTTCGGAAATATTGACGGAGATGAAGCAGCTGCTTATAGATACACCGAGGCGCGGATGTCTCGCATCGGCGAGGAAATGCTCAGAGATATTGAAAGAGATACGGTTGATTTTATTGATAACTATGACGGTTCCAGAGAAGAGCCTCAGGTTCTACCCTCTCCTGTTCCCAACCTTCTTTTAAATGGTTCTTTTGGGATTGCCGTTGGCATGGCCACCAGCATTCCAACCCATAATTCAAAGGAAGTTTGCGACGCGCTAGCTTATTTAATTGATCATCCGAAAGCTAACACCGAAGACCTTTTCAAGTTTATCAAAGGCCCTGATTTTCCCACTGGTGGCCAGATTTTCAATCTCAAAGAGATTATCACCGCCTATTCCCAGGGCAAGGGGCCAATATTAATGAGGGGCAGGGTTGAGGTGACAGAAGATGAAAAAACCGGCAAAAACCAGATTATCGTTTCAGAAATTCCTTTCCAGGTGCAAAAATCAACCTTAATTGAGCAGATGGCCAAGCTGGTCCAGGACAAGAGAATTGACGGCATTAAAGACATCAGGGATGAATCAGATAAAGACGGCTTAAGGATTGCCATAGACCTGCAGAGAGACGCTTACCCGCAAAAGGTTTTAAATCACCTTTACAAGTTTACTGATTTACAAAAGACTTTTCACATAAATCTTTTAGCTTTAGTTAACGGCATTCAGCCCAAAGTTTTGTCATTGGCAGAAATACTTTACTATTTCCTTTTACACAGAAAAGAAGTGGTTTCCAGAAGAATTAGTTATGATTTACAGAAAGCCAAAGACAGAGTTCATATTCTAGAGGGCTTGCATAAGTGCCTGGGCAATATTGACGTTGTCATCAGGATTATCAAAGCATCGGCAAACAGGGATGAAGCCGAAAAGAACTTAATCAAGCGCTTTAAATTAAGCAAGATTCAGGCTAATGCAATTTTAGAAACCAAGCTGGCGGCTTTAGCCAGGCTGGAAAGAAAAAAAATTGAAGATGAATTAAAAGAAATTCAACAGAAAATCAAGGAGTTGACCTCAATCTTAAAAAGCCCGGACAAGATAAAAGCAGTCGTTAAAAAAGAGATCGAAGAGATAAAGCAGGTTTTTGGCGATGACAGGCGGACTAAAGTCAATCCTGGCCAAATTGAAGAAATAGCTGAAATTGATTTAATCCCCCAGGAAGAAACCATTGTTACCTTAACATCTGGCGGCTACATTAAGAGAATTAACCCCTCAATTTACAAGCTTCAAAAAAGAGGCGGCAAGGGCATTTTAGGTATGAAAACCACCCAGGAAGATATTGTTGAGCATTTCATTCAGGCCATGACCCATGACGACCTTTACTTTTTTGCTGATTCGGGCAAGGTTTTTAAAACTCAGGCCTTTGAAATTCCAGAAGGAACCAGGGTGGCTCGCGGCCGAGGCTTGCTTAACTTTTTGGAAATTTCCCAGCAAGACAAGATCCTGTCCATGATTACCTCGAATAAGAAAGACCAGGAGCAACTTCGTTATTTGGTGATGGTAACTAAAAACGGAGTCATTAAAAAAACAGCGACTGAGAGCTTTGCCAATGTCAGGAAGTCCGGCCTGATTGCCATTACTCTTAAAAAAGGAGATTTATTGAGAATGGTGGTTAAGAGTTCTAGCGCCGATGAAATTATTATTGTGACCAAAAATGGCCAAGCCATCCGCTTTAAAGAAAAAGATTTAAGAGAAATGGGCAGGCAAGCTGCCGGCATCAGGGGCATTAGGTTAAAGAAAGCTGATGAAGTCATTGGCATGGGTATAATACAAGCGCAAAACTTGAAAACAGAGAAGCAATATTTATTGGTATTGACTGAAAATGGTTATGGCAAGAGAACGGAAATTAAAGATTACAGAATTCAAGGCCGGGGCGGCTCTGGAATAAAAACAGGGAATGTCACTTCAAAAACAGGGCCGATTATTGCCGCCAAAGTCATTTCTGATGAAGAGGACTTAATTGTTATTTCCAGAAAGGGCCAGGTTATCAGAACTATAATCAGTCAGATTCCAAAATTATCCAGAGCTACCCAGGGAGTTAGAATCATGCGATTAGACGATGGGGATAAAGTGGCTTCGGTAACTTGTATTTAAAGTAGTTTTTGCTTAATATTAGATAAAGATGGAATTTTTAAATCCAGAACAAATCTTAAACCAATTAGAATTGACAAGTGGGATGCTGACGGCTGATTTTGGCTGCGGTATTGGCGGCTGGGCCATTCCTCTGGCTAATAAATTAAAAGACGGCCGGGTTTATGCGATTGATGTTCAGGAAGAAGCCTTATCTGCTCTAAAAATGAAAGCAGAGATGGCCAAGGTAACCAATATAAAATCAATTAAAGCTAACTTAGAAGGAGGTTTGGGCTCTCTTATTCAGAATGATCTCTTAGATTTAGTTTTATTGACGAACCTTTTATTCCAGGTAAAGAACAAAAAAGCAATTATTGAAGAAGCTAAAAGGGTTTTAAGGCCAGGTGGCCGGATTCTAATTGTTGACTGGAAGCCGGATTCAGTTGTTGGCCCATCAGAGGGCAGAGTTGATCCGGCCAAAATAAAAGAAATGGCAGGAGATTTAGGCCTTTCTTTAGATAAGGAAATTTCAGCTGGAAATTATCACTACGGCTTAATCTTTATTAAGCCTTAAAGCGCCCCTTGATTTTTATAGCGAACTGAAAGTTCGGTATACCAAATCTTTGATTCGTTATTGCAGTTTAGTTTTAAATGAGATATGCTGAATAATATGAAAAAGTATTATCTATTAGCCTTCGGAGTTATAGTTTTTCTAAGTTTAGTCATGGTTACTAATTGTAATGCTGTCGTTACTTTTCCCAATCCTTTGAAATACGACACATTTGAAGAATTGGTTGATGCCATAGTGACTTTCCTTTTTACCGCTTCTTTGCTTTTAGCCCCGATCATGGTTCTGATTGGAGCTTTTACTTTAATGACGGCAGCCGGAGATCCTGCTAAAGTTAAGACGGCCAATAGGATATTCATCTATACTGGCATTGGTATTTTAATTGTTTTTATGGGCAAGGGATTAGTATCTGCCATCAAAGCTTTAATGGGAGGTTAAGAATAGCACAGAGATTTTAAATATTAATTTAAAGGTCGGTACAGATTAATTCTTATTAAATAACCTTGAATGATGAAATCTTCTTTTTACGTCTTATTCCTTGGAATCTTAATAGCAAGCTTGGTTTTGCCAGTGGTAACTTTGGCAGCAGTCACAGCTCCGGTAAATTCTTGCAAATTAGCTGAATCAATCACATATAATGGTCAGACTTATTCTGGCACTGTTAGTGATTCAACTTCGGCTTGGGGAGTCATTTGTTTTTTAAACATGATGAATATAGTCATTAACATTATTTTTATTGGCTTAATGATTTTGGTAATCATCATGGTTTTAATGGGCGCTTTTAAATTAATGACTGCAGCTGGAGATACGGCTAAAGTGACTGCCGGAAGAAACCAGATATTATATGCGGCCATTGGCCTTATCGTTGCTTTAGTGGCCAAAGCAGTCCCTTCGATTGTTTCTGCCTTATTTGGCTAAGAGTTTCCCTTCGATTATTTCTGCTTTATTTTATTGATTTAGAGAGTGAAAACAGTGCTCTTTTTGGGCGCTGTTTTTGTTTTCTTTGAAGTCGAATCTATTGATTTTAAGAGAATTATAGTTAAAATAACAAATAGCGCGGACGTGGTGAAACTGGCAAACACGCTAGGTTTAGGACCTAGTGCCGCAAGGCTTGTGGGTTCGACTCCCACCGTCCGCACCAGTAAATTTTGCAGGGGCACTTCCTGTCCAAACTATTTTCATTAAATCTAAAACCCTGTCTATTATTTAGACAGGGCTTTAGTTTTGTTAATCTTTTAAATTATTTATTCTTTAATTTTCAGCTTAGTTACCTTCTCTTTTTGTATCCTCGGTATTTTTATAGTCAGAACGCCGTCTTTTAAAATTGCCTCTGCCCTTGAAGAATCAACTTCCGAAGGCAGAACTAGTTGTCTGGAAAAAGCTCCCCAATGGCACTCCTGGATAAAGTAATTGTCTTTTTCAACTAATTCCGTTTTCTGGCGGTGGCCTTTTATATGAACCATGCCGTTTTCAATAGTAATTTCTAAATCATTTGGCTTAACGCCGCCAATAGTAGATTGAACCACGATTTCTTCTTCGTTTTGATAAACGTCAATCGCTAATTGTCCTTCTTCTGATGAGGGCCAGTCTTCTTGAGATGCTTTTTTCTTTTCAGGTTCTTTGGTTTTAGTTTCAGTTTTTGCTTGAACCTGAACGTTTTGTTTTTCTGTCTTTTCTATCACTTCTTCTATTTCCTCTTCTTCAACCTCTGGTTTTGATTGAGGTTTGGGTTTGCGAACCTGTTTTTTTACTTCTTTTTTTTCTTCAATCTCTTCTTCTGGTTTCTCCGCCTTCTTTACGGGTTTTCTGACAGTTTTTTTCTCTTCTTGTTCTTCTGTTTGCCCCCCGATTAATTTTTCAAAAAATGAAGCCATATTTTAAATATTATTTTTATAACGCGAAGCGATATATCGAGCCTCCGGCTCGCTATTAGATTTCACAAACGCTTTTTATTTCTTTAAGTTTTCTAAAACCCAAGGAAAGAACGAGAGCCAGATTTATTAAAATTAAAAAAGGAATTAGGAATCTGGCATTCCCCTCAATTACCATTATAGAGAAGTTATAGAGACCATGCAAGAAAACAGCTATAGAAAAACCAATGATTAATAATTTTATTTTATCTTTTGGCTTATAAATAGCCAGAGCGGCAAAGAATCCAAAAGCGCCTGAAGCTAGGGCATGCAGAAGAACAGCGGAAATAAATCTAAAAAAGCTGATCATAACTGTTTTTTCCAAAGACAAAGAAAATGTGCCGGGGCCAACAATAGCTAAAATGTTTTCTATGGCGGCAAAGCCAAGCGCTGAAATGATCATATAAAGGGGCAGGTCCATGGGCTCATCAAAATGAGGGCTGTTCATGATTTTATCTTTAACAACCAGGTATTTCAAAAGTTCTTCTATTAAGGCAACGCCGAAAAACATTACTAAAAAGGTTTTAAAGATTGAAGGTTCCATAAAGCTGGCCGCCTCAAAAATGCCAAATTGGATCAAAGCGGCCGGCAAAACCGTCAAAGCCCCATAGACAAAGATTTTAATTATCTGACTGTTATTTTCCGGATGAGAATCTTTTCTTAAAAAGTAAAGCAGCCAGATAATGCTCGGAGCTAAGCCAAAGACAATGAGAAAAAAATAGTTCATTTTATGGGCCAGTTTTCAATGCTTAAACTCTTCTTTCTTGTTTTCAAAGGAAATTTTTGATAGATTTCTTCAGTCACAAAGGGCATAAAGGGATGCAAAAGCTTTAAAAAAGTTAAAAAAACATAGAGGAGAATTGGCTGAGCCTGTTTTCTTCGGTCTTTAGTTGATTCAATATATTTATCGCAGAATTTTCTCCAGAAAAACTGATAAAGCAATTCAGCCGCCTGGCCGTAACTATATTTCTCAAGCAAGTCATTGGTTTTTTTAATGGTTTCGGCCAGCTCATTGAGGATTAATCGATCGTGCTTATTGGTCGCTTTCGGTTTCTTGCCGGAAATCTTTAGCTTGCTGTCCGTCAAAATAAATCTAGAAGCATTCCATATCTTATTGGTAAAATTTCTCATTGCCCTGATTTTGTCTTCGCCGATTTTCAAATCTGCTCCGGCGGCATTGCCGTAAACCAAAGAAATCCTTAAAGCGTCAGTGCCGTATTTTGCCGTCATCTCCAAGGGATCGAAACCAATGCCGGCGGTTTTACTGAACTTTCGTCCCAGCTGGTCTCTGACTAAACCGTGAAGATAAACGGTTTTAAAAGGAGCTTTTCCGGTCATTTCCAAGCACATCATGATTTCTCTGATCACCCAGAAAAAGAGAATGTCATAACCTGTTTCTCTGATATCAGTCGGGTAAAAGTATTTAAAATCGTTGGTATTTTCAGGCCAGCCAAAAACAGAAATAGGCCAAAGGCTGGCAGAAAACCAGGTATCAAGAGTGTCTTCAACTCCTTTTAAAGGAATTTTATGGCCCCACCAAAGCTGCCTGGAAATACACCAGTCTTTGATATTTTTCAGCCAATGGAAATATACTTTTTCAAATCTTTTCGGCACAATCTTTATTTTTCCAGACTTTACCGCCTGGATGGCTTTTTCCGCCAAGGGCTTGGTTTTGATAAACCATTGTTTTGAAATCAAAGATTCAATGATTGATCCGCATCTTTGGCAGTGGCCAACGCTGTGTTCATAATCTTCAATCTTTTCGATCAAGCCCCGGCTGCTTAAAGCTTCAACCGTTTTTATTCTTCCTTCTTTGACCGATAAGCCGGCAAACTCTCCGGCTAAATCAGTCAGCCTGTTGTTCTGGCCAATGGCAACCAGTTTTTCCAAGTTGTGCCTTTGTCCGATTTCAAAGTCCGTTTGATCGTGGGCCGGAGTGATTTTTAAAGCGCCTGTACCGAACTCTAAATCAACCGCTTTATCAGCGATGACTGGAATTTGTCTGCCAGTTAAGGGTAGAGGCACAAGCTTGCCGATCAAATGCCTATATTTTTCATTATTGGGATTTATGGCCACGGCCACATCGGCAAACATGGTTTCCGGCCTGGTGGTGGCAATCGTGATCGGTCCGTATTTAATAAAGTAAAGTTTGCCTTGTTCTTGCTTGTGTTCGTTTTCAAGATCAGAGATGGCGGTTTTGCATCCCGGGCACCAGTTAACAATATATTCTCCCTGGTAGATCAAGCCTTTTTTGTAAAGGTGATTGAAAGCAGTCTTAACTGCCTCAGATCTAACCTTGTCCATGGTATAGGCTTCCCGGCTCCAATCCAAAGAAAACCCTAATTTTTGCAACTGGTTTTTGATGTTTTTTCTAGATTGGGCGGCAAATATTTCTGCTCTTTTTAAAAATTCTTGTCTGCCTATTTCTTGCTTTTTCTTGCCTTCTTTTTTTATCTGTTTTGAAACCAAGTATTCAACGGCAATGGAAGCGTGGTCAAAGCCAGGCAGCCACAAGCAGGATTTCCCGGCCATTCTTTGCTGGCGGATGATAATATCTTCAATAACATACATAGCATGGCCGGCATGAAGGTTGCCAGTAACGTTGGGAGGCGGTAGGGTAATGACAAAAGGCTTTTTAGATTCTATAATTTTTCCTTTAAAAAACCCGCCTTTATCCCAAAGGCTGGAAATTTTATCTTCGGTTTTGGTATGATCGTAGGTTTTAGGAAAATTCATAATAACTACTCCATCATAGCTGTAAAGTTGCTTTTTTTCAACTTTTGAATTAAAATAAGAAAATCTTGTTTTTCACTCCGTTCAAAATAAGAGAATCTTGTTTTTCACTTCGTTCAAAATAAAAGAAATTTGGCCCTATCGTCTAGTGGTCAGGACGTCGGGTTTTCATCCCGGCAACCGGGGTTCGACTCCCCGTAGGGCCGCCGCGTCAAACGCGGCTTCGCTACGTCTGTAGAAGTCGCGTTTGTAAGCGAGTCGCGTCAGACGCGACTGCGTGATATATTTATTCTATGGAAACGTTAGACGTTTCAAATGGCAAATTCTATGTCTATGTTTTGTTAAGCCTGAATGATTTTGGTTTCTATATTGGTTTTACTAGAGATCTCAAAGAAAGGCTAATAGAACACGCAAGAGGAGGAGTAGCTTCAACGAAATTTAGAAGGCCGTTCAAGCTCATCCATTACGAATATTTTATTGACGTAGCTGACGCGAAGGCGAGAGAGAAATTCCTGAAGAGCGGGTTCGGTAGGAAACAATTAAAGGCGTCTCTAAAAAGAACATTAGATAAATTTAATAAAAACTAAATATGAAATTCCAAAAAGTTCTCATAACAGGATTCGAGAAATCAGAACTCCTTCCTGAATTCTGGAAAAGGGTAGATGCTATTTGCGAAAAAAGAATATGGTTACCAAAGGAAAGCCCTGAAATAAAAACCGAACTTAAAGACACTGATTGTTTGCTTGTAAAATTTAACCCGGTCCCGAAAGACTGGATAGAGGCTTCGCCAAATTTGAAATATATCGGAGTATTGGCTACAGGCTACGGAAAGGTTGACGTTGACGATGCCAGCAGTAAAGGAGTTGCTGTTTGTAATGTTCCGGGGTATGCAGTCGAGGCGGTTGCAGAATTTGTATTCGCCGTAATCTTAGACCATATTAGGGAAATAGATAGAGGAAAGAAACAGGCGAGAGAAGGAAATTATTCCGAAGCAGGGTTCTCAGCCACCGAAATCAAAAACAAAGTATTTGGAATTCTGGGCTTGGGAAGAATCGGCAGCAGAGTTGCAGAAATAGCTTTAGGTTTTGGTGCAGATGTCAGATATTGGAACATAGACAGGGGGGGGGCAAGAGCTTGAGATAAAGGGCATAAAATACGGGGAAGTCAACGACCTGATCCCCAAATGCGACTTTCTTTCACTGCATTTTGCCCATGTAAAAGATACCGAGAATTTTTTGAACGAAGAAAGAATCCAGAAAATCAAAAAAGGAGCTGTCGTAATCAACACAGCGCCAATGGAATTAGTAGATGTCCATGCTTTAGAAAAAAGGCTAGAAGTCGGAGATATAACCCTTATTTTAGACCATTCCGACGAGATGTCCCAAGAAAACATAAACCGGCTTTCAAAATTTAAGAACTGCATAATTTACCCACCAATCGCTTATATAACAAAAGAGGCAGGAATAGCTAAACAGGAAATTTTTGTTGGAAACATTGAAAGTTTCCTGAAAGGGTCATCGACAAACCAAGTAAATTAATACGAATAAAAAACATGAAAAATAAGATCGAAACAACAAATGCTCCGAAGGCAACGGGGCCATTCTCGCAGGCAGTAATAGTCGAGGGAAAATTTATATTTACTTCTGGTCAAATTTATTTAACGCCAGAAGGAAAATTGCTTGAAGGTACGATAGAAGAGCAAACTCATCAGATAATGAAAAATCTCAAGGCTATTTTGGAATCCGTCGGAGTTTCTTTCAATGAAGTCATTAAAACCGTTATTTATGTAACCGATATGACCGTCTATGGTAAAGTTAACGAAGTGTACGGGAGTTATATGAATGACCCATATCCGGCGAGAGAAACTGTTTGTGTCAAAGAATTGCCGCTCGGGGCGAAGATTGAGATAAGCATGATCGCAATAAAATCGTAACTGTATCACCGATAATAATTCTCAAAATAGAGTTGTTTAGAGACTTAGTTATCAATGAACCTAAGAATCGTCAAAGACAGAGATTTAACTAGCCCGAAAGAGCGGTGGACTTTTCGGTTTTTAGAGAATAGCCTATTGACAGTTCATTACAGTTTGTTATTCTGATAATGAAACAAGTGTTTCTATGTCTATTGTATTGTAACGAGAGGTAATTTCTAATCTTCGTAGAAGGATTTAACCGAGATACTATAGATTGTTAGATTTCATAAGTCATTGAAGTATTAGGATATGGATTACTCGGAGAAGGCCTTAAAAAGGCGATTAAACAATATTAAGGGAGTTCAATTATGGAGGACACGGCATTCAGAAGAACAGAAAGAAATTAATCGTAGGTATTGGAAGAAGATAAAGACCACGCCCTCTCTTTTAGAAAAAAAAAGAGAATATGTTAGAAAATATTACAAAAATCATCGAGAACAAAGAATTAGAAGTGTAAAAGAGTTTTGGGAAAGAAATCCACAAAAAAAGATCTATTACCGATTACGCTCTAGTATTAAAAATAAGAAGAGACTTCTTAGACTAAGATTTTCTATTTTTCTAAGGGATAATTTTACGTGTCAATATTGCGGTAGGTCTGCTCCCCATGTTGAATTACAAATTGATCATAAAATTCCCGTGGCTTATTCGCATGGCACAAGAGTTTATCACGAAACAGATATTGATGGATATATAACTGCTTGTAGCGAGTGTAATATTGGTAAGCGAGATGCTATATTAGATATGTATAAGACAAATTATCCAGGTTAAGTTTATTCTAATCTATGAAAGAAAAGCGATTTTTCACTTCTTCAGAATTAGCAAAATTAATGGGGGTTAGTCGTGTTACCGTTTTCCGCAAAATCAAAAGCGGACAGATCAAAGCCATTAAAATTGGTCGGTCTTTTGTTATTGATAAAGACAGTCTGCCTGAAATTACGGGCAAGGTAATTAGTAAAGCTAGTAAAAAGGAAATCGATGTCGCTGTTAAAAAAGTGGTTAAAGAATATAGTCAGACCTTAAAAATGCTTGGCCGGGAATAAAACAATGCCCAGAATAACCATTAGCGAAATTGAATATTTAGCTTTTCGCCTGGCAACAGAATTTTTAGAATATGATGAACCAATTCCATTATTTGGATCGCGCTATCCTAATATCTTAGAAAGCTGTTTGGCGGTGCCATTTCAAACTTTCAATCGCAAGAATCTTTATCGCGGCCTGGTTAAAAAAGCAGCGATTCTTTTCTATCTTTTAGTTAAAAACCATCCTTTTCAAAATGGCAACAAAAGGATTGCCACGACCGCTCTTTTGGTTTTTCTTTATCAAAACAAAAAATGGCTTCAGGTTGACAATGTTGAGCTTTACAATTTTTCCAAATGGGTGGCTGAAAGCAATGCTCGTTTGAAAACAGAGACGGTTCAGGCTATTGAAAAGTTTATTAAGACTTATTTAATTGACTTATGATTTTGAGATTGGCAACGGCTAAAGATTTGACTGATCCTAAAGAAAGAAGACTTTTCCGTTTTTTTGAGATTTTGCCCGGTGCGATTTCCTGGCTGACTATTCTTCTGGCCATCTTTTTCTCCTGGCAGCAGCCTTTCCTGATTGCTATTTTTATCTTGGTCTTTGATATTTACTGGTTTTTCCGGGGAATCTATTTTGCTTTTCATTTGCATTCAAGCTACAAAAAAATGCAAGAGCATCAAAAAACTGATTGGCTAGAGAAATTAAAAGAAATACCTGATTGGCAAAAACTTTACCACCTTTGCCTTTTTACTGTCTGTGATGAGCCCCTGAAAGTAATTAAAGACGCATTTCAAACTTTAATTGACAGTGATTACCCTAAAGAGAAAATGATGATTATTTTGTCTGCCGAAGAAAAATATCGGCATGAAACCGAATTATCAATAAATACAATTTCTAAAGAGTTTGGCGGCAAATTCTTTAAGTTTCTGATTACCTGGCACCCAGCCAACCGGCCTGGAGAAATTGCTGGCAAAGGTTCTAATGACAATTGGGCGGGCAAAAGAGCCAAAGAAATAATCGATTCCTTAAACATACCTTACGAAAATATCGTTGTTTCTTTTTTTGACACGGATACTTGTATTTTTCCAAAATACTTTAGCTGTCTATCCTGGTATTACTTGAAAGCCAAAGACCCGACCAAAACCAGTTTTCAGCCAATCCCCCTTTTCATTAACAATATTTGGGAAGCCCCCATCTTTTCCCGAACTCTGGCTCTGTCTTCAACCTTTTGGAACACTTTGAGCCAGGAGCGGCCAGAAAAACTGGTTACTTTTTCTTCGCACGCCATGAGCTTTAAAGCCATGGTCGAAGTCGGTTTTAAGCAGCCAAATGTTGTTTCTGATGATTCCAGGATTTATTGGCTTTGCTATTTAAAGTACAACAGTAATTATTCTGTTCAGCCCATTTATTATCCGGTTAGCATGGATGCCAACGTTTCCGACACAATTTTAAAAACCGCCGTCAGTGTTTATAAGCAGCAAAGGCGATGGGCTTACGGCGCTGATGAAATCCCTTATGTTTTTTTTAATTTCCTCAAGAACAAAGAAATTTCTTTGAAAAAGAAGATTTCCCAAGGCTTTTTCCTTTTTGAGTCGCATTGGTCTTGGGCGACCAACTCTCTTTTGCTTCTTCTTTTGGGCTGGCTGCCTTTGGTTTTTGGGGGAGAAGAATTTTCCCAGACTCTGATTGCCCATAACCTGCCTCATTTAACCTCAAGGATAATGACCATTACCATGATTGGGCTTTTGAGTTCAATTTATCTGAGTTTTTCCTTATTTTCCCTAAAGCCAAAACCAATCAACAAGTTAAAGCGATTAACTTTTGTCGTTGAGTGGCTGATTTTACCTTTGGGAATGATTTTCTTTTCTGCTTTGCCCGCGCTTGAAGCCCAAACTATTTTAATGCTGGGCAAGCCTTTGCCGTCTTGGGCAACCAAGAAAGTGAGAAAATCTTAAAAGTTATTCAAAGTGAACTTTTTCCTGGAACCTTTTTAACCTTTGTTTTAACAAAGGCTGTTTTTTTAAATGAGGGTCTTTTTCTAAAATGGCTTTAGCTGATTGTTTTACTTTTTCTACCAAAGCAAAGTCTTTTAAAGAAGTCATGGCCAGGTCTGGAATTCCCCATTGTCTTTTGCCGCCAAATTCCCCTGGTCCTCTTATTTCTAAATCCTTTTCTGCCAGCTCAAAGCCGTCCTCGGACTTTAAGATGGCTTCCAGCCTTTGTTTTGTTTTTTGGGCTGGAGAATCAGTAAAGAGAAAACAATATGACTGGTGAGAGCTTCTGCCAACCCTGCCCCTTAACTGGTGGAGCTGGGCCAGGCCAAACCTGTCAGCTGATTCAATAACCATGACTGAGGCATTGGGAATATCAATGCCAACTTCAATCACAGAGGTAGCCACCAGCACATTGATTTTGTTGAATTTAAGATCTCTCATTATTTTTTCTTTTTCTTTTGGTTTCATTCTGCCGTGAAGCATGGCTACTTTTAAATCAGGAAAGATTTCTTTAGACAACCTTTCTTTTTCTTGGCTGACGGCTTTAACATCTTCCCAGCCAGATTGTCTCCTGTCTATTCTTTTTTGAAAGGGTTCTTTTTTCTCGATCCTGGGGCAGATAATAAATGCCTGCCTTTCCAAATCTATCTGGTTTCTTAAAAAATCATAGACTTTTTGCCTGCCTTTCGGAGGAACTACTTTAGTAATTATTTTCCTTCTGCCTTCAGGAAGCTCGTCAATAATTGATAAGTCCAAATCTCCGTAAATGGTTAAGGCCAGGCTTCTGGGAATTGGGGTGGCGGTCATAGACAGTAAATGGGGAATTGGCAGGTCTTTCTCCTTCCCTTCTTTTAAGAGTTTGGCTCTTTGCTCGACGCCAAAGCGGTGCTGTTCATCAATAATCACCAGTCCCAGATTTTTGAACTTTACTTTGTCTTGAATTAAAGCATGGGTGCCGATCAAAATATCAATTTCCCCTTTAAGGCATTTTTCTAAGATTTTTCTTCTGGAAGCTTCAATCATTTCCCCTTTTAATTTTTTGGCCATGATTTTGTCTTCTTTGCCGGTTAAAAGAGCAATTGTCAATTTGAACTTGAAAAGCATTTGCGCAACCTCTTTAAAGTGCTGCTTGGTCAGGATTTCGGTTGGGGCCATCATGGCAACCTGGAAGCCTGCTTTAGCGCAGTTCAAGGCGGCAATCGCTGCCACCACTGTTTTTCCAGAGCCAACCTCTCCCTCCAATAATCTATTAGTGGGATGGGATTTTTCCAAATCTTTTAAAATCTGCCAGGCGGATTTTCTCTGGGCGTTGGTCAGTTTAAAAGGAAGGCTTTCGACAAATCTTTTTATTAAAGGAACATCCATCAAGATCGGGCTGGCCTTGGTCTGTAAAAGCTTAATTCTTTCTTTTAAGACAAAGGTTTCAATCAAAAAAAGCTCTTCTAAAGCAAATCTTTTTCTTGATTTTTCTGCTAATTCCAAAGAATCCGGAAAATGAATCTGCCAAATGGCCTTTGGTAAAGGCAAAAGATTAAATTCTTTTAAAAAGCTTTCAGGCAAAATCTCCTGCAAATCATTTTTTGAAATAGCCAGAACCTGCCTGATAATTCCTCTCAGCCATTTTGAAGAAAGTTTTTCTGTTTCCGGATAGATCGGCATTAAGCCGGCCACCTTGCTTTTAAAGAAAGATTTTTCTTCCAAGATCTTTTCATAAGAAGGATTGTTCAAATAAAGGCCTTCTTTTCCCTGGCTGACTCTGCCAGCCATAATGACCTCGTTTCCTGTTTGAAGATTGTCAATGATATATGGTTTTCCAAACCAGACTATTTTTACGGCTCCGCTTTTGTCTCCGACAACAGCCTTAGTCAAAGTCATTCTTTTTCTCCAGGCCAGGCTGGACTTTATCTCTAAGATTTTTCCTTTGATTGAAACATTGGTTTTCGCTGTCAGAGAAGCGATTTTGCTGAAATTAGAAAAATCCTCATATCTTTGAGGAAAATGATAAATAAGATCTTTAACTGTTTTAATTCCTAGTTTCCTGAATCTTTTCTGCAGGACTTGTCCGACTCTGGGAACTTTTTCAATAGGAGAGGAGAGATCCATGGTTTTTGTGCCCCCAGGAAGAATCGAACTTCCATTTCAGCCTCCGCAAGACTGCACTTTGTCCGTTAAGTTATGGGGGCAATCTAGTTTAAAACTAGCACAGAATCGGCTTAGGTTCAAATCTTGAATAAATAATAAAAATAAAGTATGCTAAAAACAGGTCTAGTGGGAGGAGACGCATAACGGCTCGTGCAAAAGTTTGCTAAACTTTGGTTCCGAAAGGGGCCCAGTGGGTTCGACTCCCACCTCCTCCGCCAAGAATACTTTTTATCGAGAGCCCACTAGGAATTTTAGTTACCAAGTGAGTCTATGGAAAATCTCTAGCTGCACCATATCTATCTAATCCGACGATTACTTAAGTACAATCAGAACAATAGAAGAAGGTTTGTTAAAATTTTTGGAGAGGTCGGATAATTGGTTATTCCACTGGTCTTGAAAACCGGCGGGCGCAAGCCCTTGTGGGTTCGAGTCCCACCCTCTCCGCAATCAACATTTTTTATGGTTCGGCGAGCTCACCATTTTTTCGAGTCTGAACCTCAGAGCCGAAGGCCTGAGTTTGTCGAAGGATCGAGAGACCGAGAGATTTTTTAGACAATTGCTTGACCAGGCCAAGCAATTCTCAGAAGAATTAATTACAAAAACAATTCGCATAAAAACGAGTTAGGTGAAATTGCGAGCCCACCCTTTAATATGATGACAAACAAAAAACTCATCATTTTCATTTTAGCTTTTGTTTTGATGATTGGGTTTTGGTTTAGTAAGGATTTGCTTAAAGAAAGCGATCAACCATTATTTAGTCCCCAACCAAGCGGGAGTCAGCTATTAAAAATAAAATTGATCGAGATAAAAGAAATGGGTGATAAATACGAAATCCAAATAAATTATCCAGAATTTTTTGGTTCGGTTTTTCCCGAGGCAGAAAAAACTGCCAATTTATTTTTAAAAGATAGGTTCGAAGACGATGTTAAAAGGCTGAAAGACGATCTTATTGAAAATATTGTAGATATCCCTGGACTAAAAAGCTCCATAGAAACAAATTACGAAGAGATTATACTGACAAGCAAATTAGCCAGCATCAGGTTTGATAATTATCAGTACACGGTCGGAGCCGCCCACCCAAACAGTTTCTATTCAGTATTTAATTATGATTTTGAGAAGAATAAGCAAATGGAATTAATCGATTTTTTTAGTCCCGGAAGCGATTTTCTGCCGGTTATCTCTGATATTGCCTTTCAAGATATTAAAGAACAATTAGGAGGGGTTGATTTAATTGTCGAAGAAACTCTTAAGGCAGGACTAGAGCCAAACATAAATAATTTTTCTAATTTTAATTTTGATAAAGAAAAAATAACTTTCGTTTTCGATCCCTACCAGCTCGGAGCTTACGCCATTGGCCCGAAACTCGTCAGCATTTCTTATAATCAACTCAGAGAGTTTAATGATAAGAGCGAGTTATTAAAATTAATTGAACAATATTAAAAACCAACAAAAAGTAATATGAAGGGATTCATAGAATTCAAAAGAAAAAGAGTTTCTCGATAAAATCTTTAAATAAATAGACAAACATAATCGTAATTTTGAAGTTTGCGTTTAGAGAGATGGTTTTACACTGGGGCCGAATTTTGCTTTTCTGGCAAGAATAAATGAGCTATGATTAAATTAGTCAGACTTTGGCTGAGTTCTTTAACATTTGAACTTTTACCAAACCCTTAAGGAACGACAAAGAAATGCGGCGAAAAGCTTCATTATGCATGCCATAAATGTTATAATTCTTTTAGGGAGAATTACCCCGTAAGGGTTAATGAAAAATACTGGTTTACTTTATGAAAATCTTTTTATGGCTTTCGCTTCCATTGGTTTAGTAAAAAAAGATTGTCTCGGCGTTGACATTGGCTCTTCGATTATTAAGATTGTCCAATTATCAAGAATTGGAGAAAGGATCAGGCTTGAGGCTTATGGCGAGATAAGAGCTGAAGCAATCTATGAAAAACCATTTCGAACCCTTGAGAAAAACACGATTTTATTTCAGACCATAGATGTTGCCAGAGCAATCAGCGGCATTATCGATGAAGCTAAAATGACTTCAAAAAAAGCGGTTTTTTCCATTCCTGATTTTTCAACTTTCTATACCACTTTTCAGCTGCCGCCAATGTCTGCCCAGGAATTGCCTCAGGCAGTCAGATTTCAGGCCAGGCAGCAAATCCCTTTGCCATTAAGCGAAGTCAGCCTGGACTGGTCTGTTATCCAGGGCAAGCCTGATGATTATCAAGGATCTGGAATTAAAGTCTTGCTCGTAGCGGTTCCGAATGAAATTATTAATCAATACCAAGAGATTGCCAGGCTGGTGAACCTTGATCTTTGTGCGCTTGAAGCAGAAGTATTTGGCTTTTTAAGGTCAATCAGTCCGATCAAAGGCCAAGTCGCTATTATTGACATTGGCGCTCAAAGCACCACTTGTAGCATAATTGATAAAGGAGTCTTAAAGTTAAGCCGCAGTTTTGGGCCGGCTGCCAATGAAATCATTCAGGTTTTAAGCAAGGCCTTGCAAATAGATTTTAAAGAAGCTCAAGCCTTGAATGAAAAATATGGATTATTGCCAAATGATAAACCGGGAATGGAAAATGCCAGGGAAATAACCTTAACCATAATTGATTCTATCTTAAGAGAAATAAATAAGACGATTCAGGGGTTTTCTTTGACTGAGGGAAAATCTCCAGAATCAGTAATTTTAGCCGGCGGAGCAGCTTTAACCCCAGGGCTTAAAGAGTATTTCTCAGAAAAACTCGGGAAAAAAACAGAAATAGCAAATCCCTTCCAAAATATTTTTTATCCGCCCATTCTTGAAAATACTTTAATAAAGCTGGCGCCATCTTATGTTATTGCTATTGGTTCGGCAATCAGGGGATTAGAATAAAGATACAAATATTAATGGATAATATTGATTTAATTCCAAAGAAACCAAAAGAAGAGCCTTTTTGGCAAGAGCTCTTGTTTTACATTTCTTTTCTGTTTCTGGCAGTATCGCTTTTATTTTGCATTGGCTTTGGCGTTTTAGCAAAGAGATCAAGTCTTGAATTGGAAAGAGTTAATGACGAGCTGGCTATGGAAAAGACCCAGTCTCAGATCAAGATCGAGACAGAGGTTTTAAATTATCAAAAAAAGGTTTCTGCTTTTTCTATTCTGCTGAAACAGAGAAAGCCGCTTTCCAAAATATTTGATCTTTTAGAAAAAGAAGTTCATCCCGGGATTTTCTTTACTAAAATGGGATTCACCGTTAACAGCGATAAACTTCAAATCAGCGGCGTGGCTGATAATTTTCAGGTGCTTGGCCAGCAGGCCTTAATTTTTAAAAAAGACCCTTTAATTAAAGAAATTGACTTAAAACAAGTTGGCATTGGCAAATATGGCGGAGTTGAGTTTAGTTTTGAAGCCGTTTTTGACAAGCAAATCTTTGAAGAAAAAGAAGAGGCGCCAGTTTCAGAACCGGAAGAGTCGCCTAGTCCAGAAATAATTCCAGAAGAAACACCGTTAGAGTAAAATAATTCTAAAGCATGCCCCAGAAAATCAAAAAATATTTCTTCACCATTGGCAATTTCTTAATCGGTTTTGTCCTTTTGCTTACTTTTGCTTTGTCAAAATACCAGGATTTCCAGAGTTATCGGTTAGAGCTGTTACAGAGAAAAGCCGAGTTGGAGAATCGCCAGGAATATTTTAAAAACCTTGATTATCTTCAGGCTGAGCTTAAAAAATATGAGCCGGAATTGGTTAAAATCAATTCCAGTCTTCCTTCTGATCCCTTAGCTCCGACTCTGCTTGATTTTTTCCAGAAGACGGCTTCTCAAAACGGCCTGGTCTTTAAAAGAATTGAATTTAACCAAACCTCTTTAGTTTCAGAAAGGCCCTATATTTTAAAAAAGGGAATCGCCATTATTGTTGACAGCCCGTATTCTGCTTTTAGAAAATTCATTTTGGATATAGAAAAAAGCTCGAGATTAATCCAGATAGAATCATTGTCATTTGCTTTGCCTGAAAAAGGAGATGTTTTTACTTTTAACCTGATTGCTTCAATCAGCTTTTTGCCTGAAGCCAAGGCCTTAGAAGAAGGGATGACTTTTGAAGAATTTTAAGATATAAGTTATGACACAAGAATTTTAAGATATAAGTTATGACACAAGAATTTTAAGATATAAGTTATGGCAATTGTATTTTCAGAAAAACAGAAACAACAGCAATATTTAATTCTAGTTTTTGTTATGGTCGCCATCATTACAGCCCTGGTTTTTTACTTTGGCGTTTTCAAAAAACCAGAGCCGGAATCAATCATAATTCTTGTTCCGGCCAAGAAGGTGGAAATAGATTTTAATGTTTTTAAGAGCCTGGTTTTATCAAAATTACAGCCATTTGAAGAGGTTCTGGAATTTGTAGGCGAAATTGGAAGAGAAAATCCGTTTAAATTAGAGACAAAAAAACAATGACTTTAATCCAACGATTGCTAAAGAAAGGAATCATTGACCGGGAAAAAGCCAGTCTTTTTGAAACAGAAGTGAAAGAAAAAAACAGGAAAGAAGAAGAAGTTATTTTAGAAGGCGGAGTAATTGGCGAAAAAGATCTTTTCGAAATGAAAAGCGAAGAATTGAGAATTCCCTTAAGAGAGGTTTTGCCCGAAGATATTTCTTTAAAAGTCTTAGAGCTTATTCCCGAGGAATCAGCCAGATACTATAAGATAATCCCGCTGGGAAAGGAAGACAGCACTCTTGATATTGGCATGGTTTATCCTGAAGACATTACCAATCAGGAAGCGCTAAATTTTATTTCCCGCCAAGGCAAATGGAGTAACCGGATTTTTTTGATTACTCTGTCAACCTTTAATAATTTATTGAAGCGGTACAAGACTTTAAGAAAAGAGGTTGAAAAAGCCCTCAGCCAGCTTGAAAAAGATTTAGAGGAAGAAAAGACCAGGCCGGGCGGCATACCCTCAGGCGCTGAATTTGAAAGATTAGCCGAGGAAGCTCCAATTACAAAAGTGGTGGCGGTTATCTTGGGCCATGGAGTTGACGGTCGGGCTTCAGATATTCACATTGAGCCAACCGGGACAAATTTGAGAGTGAGATATCGTCTCGACGGGGCTTTACATTCTTCGATCTTCCTGCCTTTAAGATTGCTGCCGGCTGTAATTTCCAGGATTAAGATTTTGTCTAGTTTAAAAATTGATGAAACCAGGATCCCGCAAGACGGCCGTTTTTCAGCCAGACTTGATAACAAGAATGTTGATTTTAGAGTTGCCACTTTTCCAACCATGTTGGGAGAAAAAATTGCCATCAGGATTCTTGATTCAAATCAGGGCTTAAAAAGTCTTGATGATTTGGGATTAGTCGGGAGAAATCTTGAACTGATTAAAAAGACAATGGAAAAGCCTTATGGCTTGATTCTGGTTACTGGCCCGACTGGTTCTGGCAAAACCACCACTCTTTATACGATGCTGAGGATGTTAAATAAAGAAGAGAAAAACATTGTTACCCTTGAAGACCCGGTTGAATATTTTATTGATGGCATTAATCAATCGCAGATCAAATCAGAAATCGGCTATACTTTTGCCAGTGGCTTGAGGCATATTTTGCGGCAAGCTCCAGACATTATCATGGTTGGCGAGATCAGAGACGAGGAAACCGCCAACCTGACCACTCACGCCGCCTTAACCGGCCATTTGGTGTTAGCCACGCTGCATACTAATAATTCTTTTGGAGTTATCCCCCGCTTAATTGACCTTAATATCAGGCCATTTCTGATACCGCCGACTTTAGAGTTGGCCATTGCCCAAAGATTAGTAAGAAAGCTTTGCCAAGATTGCAAGAAAAAAGTTGAGGTCACAAACGATATAAAGCAATTGATTTTAAAAGAGTTAGAGTCTTTACCAGCCTTAAAAAAGAAGGAAATAAAAATATCTTCAGACCTTCAAATTTTTGAGCCTCAGGGCTGTAAAAAATGCAGTTTTTCCGGATTTTCCGGCCGGATTGGCTTGTTCGAAGTTTTGGAAATGACCAGGTCTTTATCAGAAATAGTTTTGCACGAACCTTCAGAGACAAAGATAGCCCAGGAAGCTCTTAATCAGGGCATGGTTTCAATGAAGCAGGACGGCATCTTAAAAGTTTTAGAGGGCATAACCACGATTCAAGAAGTTTTAAGAGTGGCTGAGGAAAAATAATAATAAAACCACTGATCTATGCGAATAGTTGCCGATTGATGCGGATAGAAGTATCAGTATAAATCAGCCTAATCAGCGTGAATCAGTGTTAATCAAATATATGAAACAAATCTTACTAGTAGAGGATGACCCGTTTTTAATCGATATCTATACGACTAAGTTCAAAGAAATGGGTTTTGTTATTGAAGTGGCCCAAGACGGGAGCCAGGCCATGAGAAAAATAGCAGAAAAGAAAATAGATTTAGTGCTATTGGATATTGTTTTGCCCCATGTTGACGGCTGGGAAATTCTAAAAAAGATTAGGGAAGAACCCGGGCTTAAAGATTTAAAAGTGGTTATTTTGTCTAATCTTGGCCAGCAATCAGAGGTTGACAAGGCTTTTTCCTTGGGAGCGACAAAATATTTGATTAAGGCGCATTATACTCCAAGCGAAGTGGTTGAAGAGATTAAGAAGATATTTTAATGAGAATAAAAAACAAATTATGGATTATTCATCAAAACTCAAAGAGCTTTTAGAATTTACCGTCAAAGAACAGGCTTCTGACCTTCATGTTTCAGTTAAGCACGTGCCCATATTAAGAATTAGCGGAAAACTAGTGCCATTGGTAAAATTCAAAGAGTTTTCTGCAGAAGAGACAAAAGGGCTGGCTGTTGCCATAACCAGCCAAGACCAGTTTGACAGATTTTTAAAAGAAAAGGAAATTGATTTTTCCTATAATTTTGAGGATAAAGTCAGATTCAGGGTTAATATCTTTTTCCAGACCGGAGAAATCAGCATTGCCGCCAGGTTGATTCCAACTAATATTAAAACAATCGAAGAATTAAATTTGCCTCAGGTGCTTCATCAGTTTACAGCCCATACCCAGGGCTTTGTTATTATCACCGGTCCGTCCAGCCATGGCAAATCAACAACCTTGGCCGCCTTGATTGATGAGATTAATCACATTAGGGCAGATCATATCATCACGATTGAAGACCCAATCGAATATATTTTTAAGGACGACCGTTCAGTCATTGACCAGAGAGAGGTTTATCAGGACACTTTAAGCTTTTCCAGAGCCTTGAGAGCTACTTTCAGGCAGGATCCGGACGTGATTATGGTTGGCGAAATGAGAGATCCTGAAACCATGGCCATTGCCATTACCGCTGCTGAAACCGGCCATCTTGTCTTTGCCACTTTGCATACCAATTCTGCCAGCCAGACAATCCACAGAATTGTTGATTCTTTCCCGCCAGAGCAGCAAAATCAAGTCAGGGCCCAATTGTCAGGATCATTATTGGGAGTTTTCTCTCAAAGACTGGTTCCTTGCCTTAAAGGAGGATTAATCCCTGCTTTTGAGCTGATGTTAACGACTTCGGCCATATCAAACCTGATTAGGGAAAACAAAATCCATGAATTGCCGTTGGTGATTGAAACATCCGGGGAATTTGGCATGATTTCTTTAAACAGGTCTTTGTCAGATTTGGTAAAGAAGAAAGAGATTTCTATTGAAAACGCTTTAACCTATTCTCTTAATCCGGCCGAGCTGAGAATGCTTTTAAGAAACTAGTTTTAAATGAATGTATGAAGTTTAATTACCAGATCCGCACCAAAGAAGGCGATATTCAGGCTGGAGTGGTTGAGGCCGCTTCCCAGGAGGCAGCCGCTAACGTGCTTCAGGGCTACAATCTAATCGTCACTTTTTTGGAAAAAGCCGGAGAAGAGCCTTTTTATTCCCGCAGCTTAAAGATCTTTGAAAAGGTGAGCAGAAAAGACCTGGTTTTATTCTTGAGGGAGCTGTCAACCATGTTTAAGTCAGAAGTTTCTTTGATAGAGGCGCTGCAGGCCATTGCCGAAGAAACAAAGAACATTGTTTTTAAAGAAAAGATTTTTATGATTGAGGAAGAAGTTGAAGGCGGCACTTCTTTTTCTGACGCTTTAGCCATTTTTCCAAAACTTTTCCCTTCATTTTACATTAATCTGGTAAAATCAGGAGAATCTTCAGGAAAGCTGTCAGAGATTTTGGAATATCTGGCTGATCATTTGGAAAGAGAATACGAGCTGACGCGAAAAATCATCTCCATGATTATTTATCCTGCTTTTGTCTTGATTACCTTTACCATAGTGTTGCTGGTTATGACCATTGTCGTCATTCCAAAGCTGACCACGGCCCTGGACATTGATTCGCAGAATCTGCCATTGATGACCAAAATTGTTATTGGCTTTACTGATTTATTGAGAAAATACATTGTTTTAATTATTGCTGCCATTATTGGCTTAATTGTTTTTCTGCAGCGCTACAGCCAGACCAAAGCAGGAAAAAGCAATCTTGATACCCTTGTTTTAAAAATACCCGTGATCGGCAATCTTTTAAAAATGATTTATTTAACCAGATTTGCCGAGAATTTTTCAACTTTGATTTCTGGCGGTTTGCCGATTACAAAGTCGCTTGAAATCTTGTCCGGGGTAATTGATAATCAGTGCTATAAGGATATTGTTCTTGAAACTAAAGAAGAGGTGAGAAGGGGAGAAATGGTTTCAAAGGTTTTGAAGAAACATCCGGATCTGGTGCCTTCGTTTTTCAGCCAAATGGTTTTGGTCGGAGAAAAAACCGGCAGACTGTCAGAAACCTTAATGGACATCGTTACTTTCTACGAAAAAGAAATAGAAAGAGATATTCAAATGCTGTTGAGCCTGTTGGAACCTATCTTAATTATTGTTCTTGGCGGCGCAGTTGGGATTTTGATTGCGGCTGTGCTTTTGCCTCTTTACCAAATTGGTTCAGTTGGTCTTTAAAATATATTTGACTTTTATGATTAACGCAAAAAAAAGAAAATTTGGGTTTACTCTAATTGAATTATTAGTCGTGGTTACCATTATTGGCATTATTGCCGCGATTGTCTTAATATCGCTTCAATCAGTGAGGATGAAAGCCAGGGATTCAAGAAGAGTGAGCGACATTCGTCAGCTCATGCTGGCTTTTGAGCTTTACTACGATGATCATTTAGAATACCCGGAAAAAGGAGTAATTGGCGTAGTTGCCAAGCCCCCGGCCGCCATCGCTCCTTATCTAGACGAAACTCCGGAAGATCCGGGCAACATTGTTTTGGCTTGCCAGCCAGAAGGGTATCGGTGGTGGGGCAATGCCGGCCAATCTCAGAAATATTGCTTATGGGCCTGTCTTGAAGTTGGAACTTTTTTTGCCGCTTCTCCAAAAGGAACAAAGGTTTTAAGCAATTCCCCGTCCGGGCTTGTTGATTGCTGGTAGGCTTTTCAACAGCCCAGCTTGACTGTTGTTTCTGATTGCAAGATGATATAATATATAATATAATATTTAAGCGAATAAAATAGTTAAGAAAGGTCGAACCGCAATTCAATATAAAACTATAGCGAACTGAAAGTTCGGTATACCGAATCTTCGATTCGTTATTAATTATAAAATTAAGAATACAAATCATGATAAAGAAAAAAGGTTTTACCTTAATTGAACTCTTAATCGTCATTGCCATTATTGGCGTTTTAGCTTCAATCGTTTTAGTTTCAATGGGCGGAGCCAGATCAAAGGCCAGGGACGCTGTCCGTCAGTCAGATGCCAGGCAAATTGGTTCGGCCATGGAACTGTACTATTCAGATGGCGATGTTTATTTAATTTCAGCCACTGTGCCAACTGCGATCAGCACCTACATGACAACATTTCCAAAGGATCCGAAAAGCAAGCTAGGCTATGGCTGGATTGATAATTCCGGAGATGGTCAGAAATACTGCGTTTATATGACCATGGAAAATAAGGGGACTTGTACGACCACCCGTTATTACACCTCATCCTATAAAGGGACGGCCGAGGTTTGTGATACTGCTCCTACTACGCTTACCTGTCTTTAATAGCGCATAGCGATATCCGCTATAGCTGCTGGTATATCGAATCTTCGATTCGCTATAAATTGTTAGAAGAGACGAGAACTCCCAATATGGGTTTTCTAATAATAAAATGAATTTTAAGAAAAAATCAAAAGGCTTTACTTTAATTGAACTATTAGTCGTCATTGCCGTTATCGGGCTATTGGCTTCAATTGTTTTGGTTTCTTTGGGAGGAGCCAGGAAAAAGGCAAGAGATGCCAGGCGCCAGGCAGATATCAGGCAAATAGGCACGGCCATGGAAATGGCTTATTCTGACACCGAAGCTTATCCAACCGGTGCCCTTAATGCTTTTCCGGCTGCTAATGTAACTTTAGTAAAGTATCTGCCGGCAGCGCCAAAAGATCCCACTACCAATGTCCTTTACTTTTGGATTGATAATACGGCCGCTGCTCAGCAATATTGCACTTACGCCGTTTTAGAAAACGAAACTGCTTGGATTGCCGCTTCAGAAGCCGGAGTGATCAAGAGAACAGCTGTGCCGACTGGTTTAGGAGCTAACTGCAGATAAAGCCTTATAATCATGATAAAGAAAAAAGCTTTTACCCTAATTGAACTATTAGTCGTCATTGCCGTTATCGGGCTATTGGCTTCAATTGTTTTGGTTTCTTTGGGAGGAGCCAGGAAAAAGGCAAGAGATGCCAGGCGCCAGGCAGATATCAGGC
>Ga0315284_10000941_pt1 | contig 40343 bp, 36 predicted proteins | sample YL17G09_16_MG_FD_203696 | JGI IMG/M metagenome (GOLD analysis project Ga0315284, IMG submission 203696) | Sediment microbial communities from Yellowstone Lake, YNP, Wyoming, USA - YL17G09_16 | ecosystem: Environmental > Aquatic > Freshwater > Lake > Sediment | place: USA: Wyoming | collected...
GCCCGGCGGTGGTCGGGCGTGCAAAGACGATCGTCAGGGAGACCGCGCCCGGCGTGATTCGAACACGCGACCTGCGGTTTAGGAAACCGCCGCTCTATCCTGCTGAGCTACGGGCGCTTACGTCAATATGCCCACACAAACAAAACTCGCACTCCGCCATGTAGTCGGTACGGGAGAAGACGGCCACTCGCTAAGAGACAGAGGGCGAGAAAATAACGGCTCCTCAAACCCGCAATCAGCGGGACCACAGCGAAACGGTGCACGTGAGGAGCAACGGCCATGAAGAACTCCGACGACTCGCGGCCTCACGTCCAATCCGACGCAGCCGAGCAGACCAAGTTTACCGCGCTCCGCGTGCGGGGCAACGGCGAAACGGTCTACCGCAAGGTCTACCTGCGAACGAATGACGCAGCCGTTGCCCGGCGCCCAGCCGTCCGAAGCCATTCCGTCGACGGCAACGCCCATTCCGCCTGGTCGTCATCACCGCCAGTGGTACACAAAGCCAAAGATAGTCCTTGGCGCACCCGGGCCGGTGGCGATACAATAAGCGGTAAGCCGTTCAACGGCGGAGGCGGGAGAGCGCCCGCGAAGTCGCGGGGCATGTCGATGAGGTCCGGTTCGGCAGGAGGAGAGCGATGAACCAGGTGATTAAACACGGTTTGAGATGGTTGTTGGTCGCGTCTGTCTGCGGAGGCACCGCGTCGCTAGCAAGCTCGGTGTTCACGATCGCGAACCCACCCGTGGACTTCGAGGTCATCGACGCAGACGACGGCAGTGGCGAGTACTTCTTCGACGGTATCGGCGATTTTGGGCCGTTCTCCACGTTCAACGACGCTGTGCTGGGGAGCTTCGGGGAAGCCCGCTCCATGGCCGAGTTCGACATCTCGCCATTCACCGTCCCGCCGGGCGAGTTCATCAGCGTGGCCACGTTCGAGGCCCGGATAACTAGCAACTACGTCTTCGGGCTGGGCGTTGACGGGGAGACCCCAGCCAGCGTGGCGGTTGATGGATACGTGGGAAACGGGATCGCGGAGCTGTCTGATTTCCAGGTCGCAGACGGCAACGTTCTCTACTCGGTAGCCACCCCGAATCCTCAAGTCGGGCAGATTCTGAGCTTCGACGTGACGTCTTTTGTGTCCGCGCTCGTAAATGCAAACGAGACATACGTCGGGCTGACGCTGCGTGCGGAGAGCTTCGGCGGGCTGATGTTCGAGGAGGGCGCCGGTTATCCCAAGCTGACCATCGAGACGATACCAGAGCCCAGCACGCTGACCTTACTCTCGCTGGCGGGCTTGGCCCTGTTACGCCGAGGACGCTGGTAACCGGATCAAACCGGCGGAGATGGCAACCAACCAAGGGGAGCAGCGGGGTATCCGTCAACCCGCGTGCACCAATCGGCTGAGTTCGGCGAACCTACTGGCGCGTAGCGTCGGCCCTCCCGGCGCGCCGGGACCGACGTCGAATACGGGCGGCTACCGCTCCTCGACGTCGCCCACAGGGGGGCGAGGCTACAGGCCCGCAGTGGTCGCCGAAGTTCGGCGCGTGCATTCATTGCGCGGTCACCTGCCCGTAACTGGGTGCCATGCCGTCCCGGCGCGCCGGGATTCGCATCGGCATGCGGAAGCCGCCGAATCCCGTCCTGGTCCCGCGCGGGCCGCGCGCGCACGCGTGCCTTCCCGGCCCCGACGGGGCCGCCGTCTATAGCCAGGGGTGCAACCCCTGGTGAGGTACGTGCGCGTGCAATTCTTCGCCCTGCCGGGGCGAACGGAGCCGCCCACGGTTCGTCCGCCCCATCAGGGCGGGCGGGATAAAACAACGCGCAATCCAGGGGCTACGCCCCTGGCTATCCCCGTTGACCCTTGCAGGGCCAACAACGAACCCGCTCCATCCGCGCCCCGACCGGGCCGCCGGTCAGTGCCTCCCTGGCCCCCACGGGGCCGCCGGTAATAGCCAGGGGTGCAACCCCTGGTGAGGTATGTGCGCGTGTGGTTCTTCGCCCTGACGGGGCGAACGGAGCCGCCCACAGTCCGTCCGCCCTATCAGGGCGGGCGGGATAACACAACGCGCAATCCAGGGGCTGCGCCCCTGGCTATCCCCGCTGGCCCTTGCGGGGCCAACAATGGACCCGCGCCACCCGCGCGCCAGCCAGATCCGGCGCGACGGGCCGCCAACAGCGGGCAGATAACGCAATGCGCAGGTGCCTCCCCGGCCCCAACAGGGCCGCCGCCGATAGCCAGGGGTGCAACCCCTGGTAAGGTACGTGTGCGTGAAATTCTTCGCCCCGACGGGGCGAACGGAAGCGCCCCCCGGGATACCCGCCTTGTCGCCGCACTCGCAGGCGCTTATACTGCCCGTACATCGGCTGGGGTGCCCTGCCGATGCCGGTTTGGGTCGGCCTACGTCTGCCGAGGCCCCCTTCGTTGGCGGGAGGTGCTGCGAAATGAGTGCGGAGAAGACGGTTGAACGGCTCGAACACCTGATCGCAAAAGGCGACGCTGTCCTCCGAACGCATCGCCCCAATCCGCCGAATGTCATCGGCTTCCCGACCCTCGACCCCGGCGCGTTCACTGAGTGGAGAACGCAGGCCTTGGCGTGCCTCGTGTCTATGCTGGGTGACGGCCATGTTTACGTCGAGGATTTCAAAAGGCAGATCAAGCGGCCGTACCAGGGAACAGTGGACGCGGGTATCGGCATTCTGAAGGCGATCAAAGAGGACATTGCGGCAGGCAACCTGGACAACGCTCCGGAGCAAAGCCCATTGCTACTGCTCGAGCAGATTTGTTCGCGTTTCCACTTGGTCGCCCGCCAGCTTCGATCCCGCCACGATGGACGAGCAACCCTGGATCTCCAAGACGAATACGACGTGCAGGACTTGATGCACGCGCTACTTTTTCTGCACTTCGTCGACATTCGGCCGGAGGAGTATACCCCGAGCTACGCTGGGAAAGCATCTCGGATGGACTTCCTGCTAAAACAAGAATCGATCGTCATCGAGTTGAAGATGACGCGCGCCGGCTTGGGTCCCAAGGAGCTGTCCACGCAACTGATCGAAGACATCGAGCGGTACAAGACTCACCCGGACTGCCGGGCCCTGATGTGCTTCGTATACGATCCGACAGGGCTGATCCCGAACCCACGGGGAATCGAGACCGACTTGCACCGGGATGATGGCCAATTCCCAGTCCGCGTATTGATCCGTCCGTGAGGGACGCACGCGATCTTCAATCGAACGCCTATTCTAAACGCGCAAGGAGGCGGGCCTTGGTTGAACAGAAGAGAGGCGAATACGTGATACGCCCAGCAACGAAGGCCGACCTGCACAGGGTTCTTTCCTGGCTCAGAGAGGAATGGAATGGCGTTTACGGGTTCTGGGGCAATCGCGACATGATTTCTGAAGGCCAAAAGCAAGGTGACCTCACGGTCCTCGTCCGATCCAGTGACGACCTCTTACTGGGGTTCTTGCTTGGCAGCGATCGATCCATGGCAATCATGGCGATCAAACCTGAATTCCGCCGTCAAGGGCTGGGACGCAGCCTCGCGGAAAGTGGGTTGCGGAGGGTCGAAGCGGCGGGTCGGTTTGGCCTCATCATCGAGTGTGAGCCGAAGATGTCGGTTCCGTTTTGGGAAGGCCTTGGCTTTCGGCACGTCGACCGTCCGAGTGGGCGTGACTGTTACTACTACGCATTCCTCACGTTTCCAAAGCGTTTTTCGCTCCCATCGGAGGCTGCAACCGCCTCCATCCACGTTGAGCTTTCCACTGAGTACTGTTGGATTCAACGGCCTCCGGAGTTGTTCGACCGCCGTGCAGCCTGGGTCGACCAGAGCAAGTTGGCCCTTGAAACGCGGATCGTCGATTTCACGGACAGCGCCGATACGGTCGTCAGGATCCACGTCGACGGCGGCCTGGTCTGGGATCGGAAGGTGAAATACTCGAACGTCGTGGGAGTGGAATACAAGGACAATTTCGTGAGAATCGATCACGTGATTTGCCCGGAACCCAGTGCATAGCGGAGCTGACTGATGGCGCGACGGCAAAGTGCTAGACCGTCGATCGACCGGCTAGCGTTCGAGCTTCGTGCCGAACTGCGGAGCATCCTTCGACAATTCGACGACCTTAGGAGACCGATCAGTCAGTTTGCGCGCTATCCAGATCCCGCACCCGGCCAACCGCCGTTTTGTGTTCTCTTCGACAATGGACCGCACCGACGGATTAACGGCTTGCGTGCTGGGATCAAAAAACTAAGTCTGCCGGACGAGCGGATCCTGGACGCAGTCCTCAGCCTGGCCAAGAGCATTTGGCATTTGAAGGACCGGTTGCACCAGTGGGTACAGGCCAACAACCTGCCAGAGGATGTCGAGTCGTACGCCAAGGACTGCCCGCCTCTGCTGATCGCAGCGGATTTAGCCAACTGGAAGAAGCACGGCCGGTCGCAGAACGTCTCCGTACAAAAGCCACGCCTCGAACTGGTGGAATTCGACACCAGCCAGTCAGGCATCGTCGAGTTCTTCTACGACGGGGCAATGAAAGAGAAGGAGTTGTTGGTCACAAATCCGAAGCCCCTCAAGTTCAAAGTGCCAGTGCTGATCGATGGCGGGGATGCTCAGCTTGGCGATGCCGTCGAGGTGCTTACCCAGGCGTTCGAGCATTGGAAGCCGTTGATTCGCACGGTAGGCGCATTGGGCGACCAGAAGAACGGCGAGAACCGAGAGCTGGCTCGACGGCTGTTCCCGAGTTACGACAATGATTAATGGCGGAGCGCGCCACCCAACTACATCCGGGACCACTCCATCAACGCCTTGAGCTTCCTCCGCCGCGTCACGACCTCGTTCTCGAAGTCTCCCACCGGCCTGATCGAGGCCCGCCGCGGCGGGTCGCCGGGCTCACGTCCCTCGCCGCCCTTATCACGTTTTCACTTCTTCACGTTTTCACGCTCCTCCCCGCCATTCCCCGCCACCGCCCGTCAATTCCTCTGCCCTCCGTGTCCTTCCCGCCCTTCCTGGTGAATACTGAAAGCCGGAAGGCATGCAGGCATGGGGAGAGCGGGATCAAGAGATCAAGGGGGAGGGACGGAGGACCGAATCTGTGGCCATCGGTGTGATCTGTGGATCGGTCCGGGGCCTCTTCCCGGCGCGCCGGGACGCTCGGGGCTCGGATTCGACGTCCGGTACGGAGCCCGGACGCTACGGATGTCCTCCGCGCCGCGGCGGTTCACCGAACGTCCCGATAACCAAGATGATCAACAGGGGGGTGTCAAAACATGATCACCTTGATCACCTTCACCCCGCGGCCCCAGAACCGTGACGCGACCGCTCCCCGCGTACCGGAGCGGCTGGCAAAGCTGGAGCTTTGCCCTACTGTGCTTTGCCTTACTCTGTCACCCGGTCGGGCACGGCCCGCCGCGGCTGGATCGACCGCCAAACCCGCGTCGTCAGCAGCCACGCGACGATCGCCAGCAGCGGGGCCGTCGTATCCGCGTGGTGGCCGGCGACCAGCGCCCGCACGCACTCGCTCGCTCCGACCAGGCCAAACAGCAGCAGGCAGGACACGGCCGGCCCACGCTCGCGGGCCAGGAACAGGCACAACAGCGTCAGGAACGAGTATGCCGCCAGTTGCTCGAGGACGTCCGCAATCACCGCCGGAAACGGGGCGTGGAAGTGGGCGTGGAATGGTACCCAGTCCACGGCCGGTTCGGAGCGCAGTGTGGGGAAAAAGGTGTCAGGAACCTTTTGCCGGAACGGCCCGGAGGGTGCTGTGCACAAAAGGTTCCTGACACCTTTTTCCCCCAGGCCGGCGGCGCCCGCGTATATAGCCGTCGCAATGAGCGCCACGACCGCTAGCGCGCGCAGGTGGCGCGGGCCTGCACGGGGCGTCGCATGGGGCCGGACCAAGGCCGCCGCCGCTGCGCAGCCCGCGCTTACCCCGCCGACGGACACGACGGCGTGCAACAGGCTGCAAACGTGCTCGTGAAGCACCAGTTGCGACAGTTCGAGCCCCACGGCCACGAGCGTGCCGAGCAGCCACGCACCCGCGAGTGCCGTGGAGCGGTCCTGCTTCCGCGTGAGTACAGCCCGCGCGATGAAGAGACCGACGAGCGCGAACATCCCGCCGCGCTGCACGTCGGCCGCGCTCAGCGGTTGCCCGAAGCCCAGCTCGGCCCTCGGACGCATCAGGCTCCACGGCATGGTCATGAGGATCGCGGTTGCGACCACAGCCGCGCAGGCCAGGATCGCCCAGCGGCGCTGCGGAACGCGCACCTGGACGAAGACGAAGGCGTGCAGGCGGCGTAACACGCGCTGTACCGGCACGGCGCACAGGCACCCGGTCAGCGCGGCCAGCCCGTTTACGTACACGTCCGTCAGGCTCGACATGCGGCCGGGCATCGCCTGTTGCAGCACTTCCGTGGTGTAGCTGAGCGCGACCGACAACCCCAGCCCGAGCAGCAGGTCCGGCCAGCCGGCCCGGCCGCGCCGCCGAACCAACAGCCGAAACGCGACGCCGACCGGCACGTAGACCGCGAAGTTAGTGACGACGTCGTTGAAGTCGCTCGAGACGCGAGGCGGAGCCCACCGCCAGTGTTCCACCGCCACCACCCACGGACCGGACCCGCGCATCAGTGGCCCCAGCGTCCCATAGACGATGACCGCCAGGCTCGCCACGCACAGCGCGCGCAGCGTCCGGCGGCTCAGGGTCGGCGGCTTGGCCACGCCGCGCACCACGACCCGGCAATCGCCCCAGCGGTCGCCGATCGAATAGGGCGCCGTCATATAGCTGAAGCGTAGGAATCAAGCCCTGCCACGGGCAATGAAAATCTGCTCTGGCCAGGCCCGCACGCGCGACGGACGTGCGTAGGTGATGTTTACCGGACCCCGCTCACCAGTTGCGGTTTTCGATCCACCAGCGCTCAAAGAACGGCTGGCTCCACTTGTGCGGCTGCGTGGTCGGTGGGCGTGAGTCGCGGTGAATCAGCTCGCGCAGACAAGCGAGCGTGTGCTCCTCGAACTTCCGCTGGGCCTGATAGCCGGCGTCCTGAGCCCGGTGGTCGCCGCGCTTGTCGCTGGGCGACACTTCCTCCCCGTCTTCATCCAGCAGCCTGGAAGATGCCTGAACCGTGGCCAGCGGCTGGTGCGACTCGGCGTCATACAGTACGCCAAGCACTTGCGCCGAATTGGGCCCGAGCTGGCGTGGGGCGTACGTCAGGAGCAACGGCGCCCCCAGCCGCGCGGCCGTTTCACACAGCGTGCTGACGCTGTGCCCCTCGGGCCGCGTGCTCCGCGGCCGTAAAAACACGAGCTTCTGGACCGCGGCGACCCCGCGCATCTGCTCGCTCCAATACGCCTGTTCATTGCTGTACAACGGTACGAGAACCAGCGGGTCGCCAGGGTCGCTGGCGTCCGGCGTCAACTTGGCGATGGCCAGCGGGCAGCCAAACCGTCCTTCGGTCTGCTGATCGACCAGCAGCGCGAAATCGTTTTCCGGCGCAGGCAGTCCGGCCGCGAGCTCGTCCATGTGCAGCGGCGGCCCATACGTGACCCGCCGCCGCTCATGGCAACCGGCCAGCAGTACGATCAGCACCAGGGGCAGGCTTCGGGCAGTGATTCGGTCCACGCAGGTACTCCGGGCTACGGGTTGCTGCTCTCATTATCGGGTCAGTCCGGCCGCGGCCTGCGTTGTTCTTGAGCGACGCGCGGCGGCCGGCGGCACCAACTTATGGCTCCACCCGGCCCGACCGATATTCCCGGCGGCCCTAGGGAGGCGTGTGAATAGCGAGCCATGTCGCATTTTCTCTCAGTACTCACGGACCGTTCACGGACCACAGGAAGGTCTGTCCCGGGACCCAAGAGCCCCGCGCAACCCCCCTCTCCACCCTGGGAGCGCGGGCAAGGTGAGGAGGGGACTCGCGAGACTCCGAGCCTCCCCCAGCCCCTCCTGGAAAGGGCGGGAGGTTGGGGGATAGGTTCCAAGGCCGCACCGCGCCCCAGGACGCCGGCGCAGCGGTTCATGGCGTCGATGTCGTCATCGGCCTGGGTGGCCCTCGATTGGCTGATAATTGGTGCCACGGCGTCAGCCGCGTGCGCGCTGCTCGTGCTGGGTACCACACGCTACGGGTGGATCGCCAACCGCTGGCTGGTCAGCGGGGCCTTTTGCACCAGCGTGACAATCGCGGGGCTGGTTTTCGGACTTTACGAGCGGCGCACCTTGCTGGCGCGCAGCCGCATCCTCGTCCGCTCCACGCTTACGCTCGTGCTGGGCGTCGTGCTGGGCTTTGCCTGCCTGACGCTGTTGTTCCACGCGGCCGCCAGCCGCTGGGTCGGGCTGGCGGTGGCTCTGACTTATGCCCTGCTGGCCATTCCGGCCCGCCTGGTTGCCCACGACGCCATCACCACCACGCGCGTACGCCTGTTGTGCGTCGGCGATGGTCCGTCCATCCGCAAGCTCATGACGATCCTCAGGTCAACGCACCACCGCATCTACGAAGTCGTCGGACACGTTCAGGTGCCCCACGGACCCGCGCGTCTGCTGGCGGGTGTGGCGGAACACCGGCCGGAGCCGCGCTTTCAGAGCACCGACCACCTGCAGTTCGCCGAGACGTGCCCCTGTCTCGGAACGTTGGAGCGCATCGCCGACCCGCTGTCCAGGTACGGCGTGGATGAAGTGGTCGTCGGCTCGGAGCTGGTGTTTGACAGTGCGGTCGGGCGGGCCGTGGCGTCCTGCCTGGAACGGCGGTGCCGCGTGACCGACCAAACCACCTTTGTGGAAAAGCTGCTCGGGGAGGTGCCGGTCGAGAGCATTACCGCGGAGTGGTTCCTGCGCGCCGATGTCCAGAATCGCGGCAACTACGAGGCGGTGAGCCGGCTGCTGAGCGCCATAGTGGCCGGCGTGGGGCTGGTGCTGACCCTGCCGCTTTGGCCGCTGATCGCGCTGGCCATTCGCCTGGACAGCCGCGGGCCGGCGTTCTTCCGGCAGATTCGCGTCGGCCAGTACGGGCGCTACTTCAAGATCTACAAGTTTCGCACGATGCGGCATGACGCGGAGAAAGATGGTGCCCGCTGGGCACAGCCGCACGACTCCCGCGTGACGCGTGTCGGCCGCTGGCTGCGCCAGTCGCGCCTCGACGAGCTGCCGCAACTGCTCAACGTGCTGCGGGGCGACATGGCCCTCGTCGGACCGCGGCCCGAACGGCCGGAATTCGTGCACAACCTGGAGCAACTGCTGCCGCACTACCGCCTGCGGCACCTCACCAAGCCCGGCTTGACCGGCTGGGCGCAAATCCATCACGGCTACGGCGGCAGCGTCGCCGACGCGCACCGCAAGCTGTGCTTCGACCTGTACTATCTCAAGCATCGCTCACTGGAGATGGACGTGGCGATCCTGATTCGGACGCTGGGGACGTTCGTGCTGGGCGCACGGTAGCCGCCCGCGTCCCGGCCGCCGTCGACACCGAGCCGCACACGCCGGCCAGCGCACCCACACCGTAGCGGCCGGCGCCTCGCTGGCCGTCGACATCGAGACGCGCACGGCGGTCGACGCACCCACGAAGAGAGAACCCCCTGATTGCTCAGGGGGTTCGGATCAGATCGCCCCCACGGGGACTCGAATTGTGATTATACCTAACATGCGTTGCGTTTTCGCCTGAAAATAAGGGGTTTGAAGTTAGGTAGCTTGGCTTTCTCGGGCGCTAACTCTGGCGGGTTTCTGAGCCTCACGGGGCCAGTCGGACAGACTCCATCAGCACCGCAGCATAGGAAGCAAAAGCCCAACGCCGCGGCCCGTGCCGCGTGCGCAACGTTGATGTCGTCGTTCTACCGCCGATTCGCCCCCCACGATGCCTCAGTCGATTCCGGCCAGGTCGAGATCGGGAACCCACGTCATCCGACCCTGCGCAGTTCTCCTCGTCCGAGCGTCAGCCGACGGCTACCGCCCTCCAGTGAGCAGTGCGACGAAGGGATTGATATCGGCAAAGTCCACGCTGCCGTCGCCACTGACGTCAGCATTGAAGCGACTGCAGCCGGGGAACGCTTGGGCGTACTGAGCTGGCGAAGTAAGCGCCAACACAAACGGATTGATGTCGCCGAAGTCGACCGTGCCATCGCAATTCAAATCGCCCGCCAGCGTGCTCTGGGGCGCAAATCCCCAGATTTCGATGTCGTCGATGTTCCAGCCGGAATAGGCCCAGGCTTGTTGCATAATCTGATAGCCCCAGCGGAGATATACATTGGGAGAATAGTTCGTGTCGGCAGGCAAATCATATTCGCGCAACGACCAACTATTCTCTTTAATGATCGTCGCACCGTTGGACCACAAATCCGTCCAGCTCGTGCCGTTGGAGGAAGCCTGCAGCATAGCGCGAACATACGGTCGATAGTCGCTGTTCAGCCAGCGTTGGAACTTCAGAATTGGACTGTTGGCTTGACTTAGATCCAGCGGACCAAGCGTCAGGTAATAAGGCCCGCCGTATTGAGTCGAGTAATCGCCGTTGAGGTTGACGCCATAGACATTCTGTCCCGTAGCGCCGCTGGTCGGGTCAGGGTAGCCGTTGCTGCCGCCTTGTCCGGTTGGCTGGCCGAATGCCCATTCACCTTGCGTCGACCACCCGGGGTTGGAATCCAGGGTGAAATTGAACAGCCGAATGGGCTGACCGACCTGCAAGCTAACAACACGAATGGTATCGCCCTGGTGATTGGTGAAATTCGTGAAAACGAGCGTGTCACTATAACGACCCGCGGGCAACGAGGTCGCACTGGAATCCAGCGTCACGGTGACATTCAGGCTGCCGCCTCCACCGAGTATGCCGGCTGCGTTGTCGACCGAAAGCCAGCTAGCGGTATGCGTCACACTGTAATTCACGGGCAGGGTGCCGCTGTTGGTCAGCGTGTAGACGGTCGAAGCGGGATCAAACGGCCCGCCGACCGGCCCGCTGCTGTTGAAGCCCGTCTCCGGCGTGACGGCCATGCGTGCTGAGCCGGGGTAATCCACGTACAGGCCGTTGTAGCCGATCAACGAGCAGTTATATGTGATGCGCATGTACCCGCCCTCGCCCCAGCCCGGGCCCCACGAGTTGCGCAAAAACCAAACGGCGCTGGGGACCTGGTTGTCATCCCAACCGACCAGGTCAACGGCGTGATTAATCTCCGTGCCTGTGCAGGAGTTGAAGACTCCGCCATCATAGGCTTGGAAAGCCCAGTCTGCGTAAACACAAACGGTGATGGGGCCGTGGTCGAGGATGGCCTGTTTGAGCTGGTCCACGGTTGGAATTCCCCACTCCGGCCCGATGAAAGCCCAGTTGTCGAGGCGATACGGGTGCGCGTACGGGCAGCCGCACGGCGCATCCCAAGCCACATACGGGAAATCCGCCTCCATGACGGCACCGTAGCCGCCACAACTGTCGTGATGCTGCCCGTCGTCCAGCAGAAAATTGGCGGCATCGCCGGGCCAAGCGCCGGAACAGCCGCCCAGACCGGTGCAACTTACTAACCATTGTTCGGAGAGATCGGTCGTGGTCAAGTCCTTGATCAAGATGTTGGATTCGACCGAACCGATCAGCGCAAAAGCCCAACAACTGCCACAACCGTCCTGGTCCTTTATAGGTGTGCAATAGTCGAAGCCGTTGTAGTTTCGCCAGTCGAAAGCGGCTGGCAAATCGCGCCGCGGCGTGCACGGGTCAAACCGCGCGCCGACCGCCCAGTCCTTGGGCCGCACAACGCCGCATAATTGACTCAGAGGGTATCGGGTCGCGTCGTTCTGACTGACTGTGAACGTCCAACCCTCGCGCTCGCCCTGCTTCCTCAAGGCCGCAATGTCGGCATCGGAAAGTTGCCCCGAAACTGGTGCCACATTCAAAGCCAATAAACCGATCGCAAGACTCAAGTGCACGAAGCGCATGGCGTGCTCCTAAAGAAACGCCGCACCGGGGTAGAGCCCTACCACCGGCTCTCCGGTAAGGGGGTCTCGGACGTACTTCGCCTGCGGGCCGCGACCCATGTTGACCGCTCCTGGTGCTCCGTTCGCACCTCTCCCGCTCTTGAGGAAACTCGGGCACCAGTGGTCATCATAATAAGAAAGGCCCTTGTTTCCAAGGACCTTTGTTTCACCGCCCCCACGGGGACTCGAACCCCGGTCTCCAGGATGAGAACCTGATATCCTAGACCGCTAGACGATGGGGGCTAGCAACTCTCTCGGTTGTACGTCCGATCTACTAACATAACGCCGCCGCCCGCGGCGGTCAATATGATCGCACCGCGACCTTCGCCGCGCGATCGTCACCAATGCGGGCTCCACGCCGCGCGCAGCCGCAGCGTCGCCGCGACGGGGAAATGATCGGACGGGTAGCGCCCGCCACGCTGGCTGCGGTCAATCACGGCTTCCGACGGCTCAATGTCCCGGCTGACGAGAATCCAGTCGATCCGCCCTTCGCGCGGCGTGCCCGTAAAGGCGTGATAGGTGCCGCCCTCGGCCGCGGGGAGTGCAGCGAAGGCATCGTGGAGTGCGGTCGGATGGCTACGCTCCTCCGTCAGAATCCAATAAGGCTCCGAGCCCGGCGGACAGTTGAAGTCGCCGAGGACGACCAGCGGCTGGCCGCCGAGGGACTCGACCAGGCGGCGGATCAGCTTGGCCGACTCGGTCCGGGCGCGCCCGCCGCGGTGGTCGAGGTGTACGTTCACCACGTGAACATCCGTCAACGGCGCATCCTTGAATCGCAGCCGGACCCAGGTCGCCATCCGCGGCAGGGCGGCGTCCCACCCGACGCTGCCGGGCTGCTCCGGATGCTCGCTGAGCCAGAAATAGCCGTAGTCCACCAGCGTGAAGCGCTGCCGGCGGTAGAAGATCGGGACAAATTCGCCCTGCTCGGCCCCGTCGTCGCGTCCGACGCCGACGAAGCCGTACTCAGGCAATGCCGCGCGCAGCTCGGCGGCCTGCGAAGCAAGGACCTCCTGCAGACCGAGGATGTCGGCCTTCTGATTGCGGATCGTTTCGACGACCAGGTCGCGCCGCAGCTCCCAGATGTTGGGCCCATCGTCCGCCGCCGCATAGCGGATGTTGAAGGACAGCACGCGAAACGGACCCGGCACCGAGCAGCCGCAGGCCAGCCCGCACACGACGCCCACACACACCGCGATCACGTTGGCTTTGCCCATGCCCGATTGTCTCCGTGCCAGGTCATCGCTATGACCTGCTGACCGAACCCGCCATGCCAGTGACGGGCGAGGAAGCCCCGCCCTCGCGGGCGGGGTTCTGATGGACGCTAAGTCGCGCCGGCCGCGACAAGCCCGCCGGGGCCGGTCTTGCGCACGCTCGGCGGCCAGTCGCGGTGTGGGTCGTACCACGTGTCCAGCACGGCCAGCCACTGCTCGGGGCTCATCGCCGCGATGAACGCCGCCCGCACCTGGCGCGCCTGCGGGTGCAGCTCCGCGTACTTGATGCCGAACCGCCGCATCACGCGCGCCGCAAGCCGCGGGCCGTGGCGGGCAACCGAAAGCTCGTAATGCTCGCGAATGATTTGGCCCTGCTCAACGACGGTCGGCGGAGCGGGCAGCGGCTGGCCGGCCAGGAGGGCCCGGGCGTCGCGGAAGATCCACGGATTGCCGATGCAGCCGCGGGCTACGGACACGCCGTCCACGCCGGTCTGCAGGAGCATGCGCTGAATGTCATAAACGCTGAAGACGTCGCCGCTGCCGAGGATGGTTTTGTCGCCGGCGCGGCGCTTGGCGGCGGCCAGGAAATCCCAGTCGCTGCGGCCCGAGTAGCGTTGCCGCACCGTGCGGGCATGGACGGTGATCGCGTCGACGCCGAGCTCGAACGCCGCGTCGAAAACCCGCAGGAAGTTCTGCCCGCTCTCGGGCGAGTCGTCCAGGCCGCGGCGCATCTTGACAGTCACCGGCACGTGCCGCGGAACCGCCGCGCGCACGGCCCGCACGATTTCGATGGCGGTTATCGGAGTTGAGAGCAGGAAGCCGCCGCGGTGTCGTCCGAGCACCTTCTTGACCGGGCAGCCGAAGTTGAGGTCGACCACGTCATAGCCGCGTTCGACGAGGATGGCGGCGGCCTGGGCGAACAGGCCGGGCTCGGCCCCCATGAGCTGTCCGCCCACGGGGTGATCGTCGGCCCACAACGCGCCGAGCAGCTTCTCCCGCGCCTGGAGTGACTGAACGACGCTCTTGTCAAGCACAACTTGGTGGAGCGCGTACGGCGCGCCAAGCCGCCGGGCAATCAGCCGCATCGGCGCGTCGCTGTAGCCGGACAGGGCGGCCTGGACGACCGGGAAATCGAGCTGGAGTGAGCCGATTTTCAGCATGGGCTCAATTATAGTAGCTGTCAGCTCTCAGCTATCAGCTTTCAGCCAGAGGCGCGGGGCCTGCGACGGCAATGGCTAACGGCTGAGAGCCGAAAGCTGAGGGCTCCTATGGCGACCCCCGACCGCATTCATCTCATCGCCCACGCGAACCCGCTTGGACCGGACCTGGCGCGGTTCGGGCTGGGCAGGGTCGAGGAGTATGTCGCGTTCTGTCGCCGGCATTTGCCCCGGCCGTGGCGGTTGACCTGTAGCGCCAGGCTGCTGAAGGTCGTCGAAGAGCCGTGGCACGGCGGGCGGCGCGACGACGCGGTGCGCATCCGCGACTTGCAGCGCGCCCTCGACGACCCGCAGACCGCGGCCATCGTTGCGGCCAGCGGGGGAGCTTACTTCTCTCGCATTCTGCCACACGTGGATTTCGGCGGCCTGGCCCGACGGCGCGCGCCGCTGTGGGCCCTGGGCTTCAGCGAGATGACCACGCTGGTGGGCTGCATCGCGAGCTACCGCTGTGGACGCGGCCTGTACTGGCTGTGCCCGAACTGGCTCGGCTCGAAGATCCAGCCGCCCGAGAAGGCGCGCGAGGCGCTGGCCGAGTTCTGGCGGGTACTCCCGGAAGTGCTCGCCGGCCGGACGCCGCGCAACGTTCAGCACCTCGATTTCGGGCCCATCCGCGGCCAGCTTGCCGTTGGAAAGGCTAGCAGTGGCCGCGTGCGGCTGGTCGGCGGCTGCCTCGCCGTGCTGGCCGCGGCGACCGGTGGTCCGCTCGGGCGCCGGCTGCGCCCCGATGGAAAATGGCTCATCATTGAAGATATCCGGGAGGCGCCCTACCGCCTCGACCGGCATCTGGCGGCGTTGAAGCACGCCGGCTGGTTCGACCGTGCGGCGGGCCTACTCCTCGGCGATTTCCACATGCTGCACGAGGACACACAGCCGGCCGTCCTCGAGTTGCTGAAGTACCACCTCCCGGCGAGACGCCGCACGCCGGTCGTCATTACGCGCTCGTTTGGTCACGTCTGGCCGATGGTGCCGGTGCTCGTGAACCGGCCGTTGCGGCTGGAGGTGAACGGGGACGCGGCGATCTTCGGCGGCAATCCCTAGGGTCGGGCCGCGGGCGGCGGTGGCGCGTGTGGAGACTTACGGGCCGGTTTCGCCGGGCCAGGCGGTCCTTTCCTGTGAGGCGGTTTCTCCGTTTTGGGGCGCGGGGCGGCCGGCTGCGGTGGTGCGGCGGCGGGTGGAGGCCGCACGTCGGCGCGCGGCTTGGCGTGACGCAACAGGTCGGGCCGCACCGGATAGGTCCGAATCCAGGTGTGCACCAAGGGGCCGAGTCGCGGGTAGAGCGCTGGATGCCCGACCACGTACGCGACGACTTCGTCCTCGTCGTCGAGGTCCTCGATCACTTTGCGCAGAGCGGCGATCTCGTCCACATAGCGCGGACTCCGGGCCAGGCGCTCGAGGATCACGCTGAGCGAGGTCGCGCCCGCGAGGTCTTCCTGGGCGCGCTTCTCGCTCTCCGCCTCGGCGTCGCTGTGCTTCGTGAGCAGGGCCTGCAGGGTCTTCGCCGCCACCTGCTCGAACTCCGCCGCGCTCAGGCTGCCATCCCCGTCCGCGTCGCACTCGGCCCACTCCAGGGCGAGGATCATCGCCCCCATCTGCTGCCCAATCCCCAGCTCGCGGGGCTCGATCCAGCCGTTGCCGTCGAGGTCGAGGAACTTCAGCGCGCGCGCATACGTTGCGGGCGCGGGGGCCTCCTGTGCCGGCGGTTCTTCGGCCGGCCTGCCGCTGACCGGCAGCGCCAACAGCCCCAGCCAGACGCCCCCAGCAATCAACCGCTTCATCGACATCGGGGTTCTCCTGCACGGGCGGGTCACCCGTGAAAACGCCCCGCCAACTACCGCATTCCTTTTTTCGTCACGCCGGCCGTGCGGCGCCAGAACGCCCGCGACCTGCACTGCTCGCGCCGCCCGTGCCCGTTCAAACCCGCCACACCGCCCGAGAAAAGCCGGCCTGTCGCCCTGCCTATCGCGCCGCCGCGTACTAGAATCACGCTTTGCCGGGACTCCGGCTTAAGGTGGTTATATGACCGTGCGAACTCGTTCTCGTCTCAGCGTCCCAATCCGGGGGCTGCACACTCTCAAGAGAGAGCGCGGGGTGAAGTGGGTTCTGTCGATCGCCGCGGCCGCGCTTTTCCTGGTGCCCGGCCTGGCGTGTCAAGGCAGCCCGCCCCGGCCGGCCGGCATGGCGCTGTCCCCGGTCGTCGCCCGGCAGGTGATCTCAGCCGCCCGCGACCGCGTCTTCCCCGCCCTCGTCAACATCCACGTCGTCACGGTGAACTACTGGGGCGGCAAGGAGCAGAAGGGCGCGGCGGTCGGCAGCGGCACCATCATCTCGCCGGACGGCTACGTCGCAACCAATCAGCATGTCACGAGCAAGGGCCGCAAGTTCCGCTGCATCCTGAGCGACCAGCGTGAGGTCAACGCCGAGCTGCTCGGCGAAGACCCCCTGACCGATCTCGCGGTCCTGAAGCTGGACCTGACGCTGCTGGATAAAGGCGCCGCCCTGCCGGTTGCGCAGTTCGGCGATTCCGACCATCTGGTCATCGGCGACGCCGTGCTGGCTATGGGCTCGCCCTTCGCCCTGGCCCGCTCCGTGACGCTCGGGATCGTCTCGAACACCGACCGCGTGTTTGGCGGAGAGTTCGGCGGCGACGAGTTGGAAGAGCTGGAGCTCGATCCCGGGCAGCGCACCGGGCTGTTCACGAACTGGATTCAGCACGATGCTCCCATCCAACCCGGCAACAGCGGCGGCCCGCTCGTTAACCTGCAAGGCGAGATCGTCGGCGTCAACGAGATCGGCGGCGAGCAAATGGGGTTCGCAATCCCCAGCAACCTGGTCCGCTCCGTCGTGCGGGCCCTCATCGAGCACGGCCAGGTGCCGCGCAGCGACATCGGCGCCAGCTTCAAGGCCATCCAGCACACCGGCCTGGCCAGCGGCGTGCTCGTCAATTCCGTTGACAAGAGCGGCCCCGCCGGCCGGGCTGGCCTCCAGGCGGGCGATGTAATCACGCAGCTCAATGGCGAGCCCGTGACCGTCCGTTTCCTGGAGCAGGTCCCGCCGCTGATGAAGCGCGTCGCCGAACTGCCGATCGGTGCCCAGCTCACCGTCACCTACCAGCGCAACGGCCAGACTGGGCAGGCGGTCATCACGACCGAGAAACTCCAGAAGGACCGCGGCGACGAGGCCGCATTCCGCGGCTGGGGACTGACGGCGCTGGACATCACCGCCAAGATGGCCCGCGACCGGCGCCTGAGCAACACGGCAGGGGTCCTGATCGGCAGCCTCCGGCCGGGTGGACCCGCCGCCATCGCCGAGCCGCCGCTCAGCAGCGGTGACGTGCTTCGCGCCGTCGACGGCCAGCCCGTGACGGCTCTCCCCGGCTTCACGGCTCTCTATCACGACATCATGACTCGCAGCCCGTTGCCGGAGTACGTCCTCGTCGAGTTCGATCGGCAGGGACAGGATCAGGTCACGTTGCTCAAGCCGAAACCGGAGGAAGAAGTCGATCCGCCGCGCGAGGTGCGCAAGGCCTGGATCGGCGTGGCCACCCAGCCGATGTTGAAGGAGCTGGCCGCGCAGCTCGGCTATCCCGGCCGCACGGGTTTCCGCATCACGCGTGTCTATCCCGGCACACAGGCGGCCGACAGCGACCTGCGCGTCGGCGACGTCATTGCCGCGCTTAACGGCGACGAGTTGGCCCCGCGCAGCGTGCAGGATGCGGGGCTGCTTGCCCGGCAGGTACGGCGGCTGGATATCGACGGGACTGCCGCCCTCACCGTTCTGCGCGACGGGGCCGAGCGGCAGGTTACGGTCCGGCTCGAGCCGACCCGCGTGACGCCCGAAGAGGCCCGTCGCGACCGCAACCGCGACTTCGACCTGACCGTGCGCGAGCTGACCTTCTTCGACCGCGACCAGAACCGGTGGGACGACCAAGTGACCGGCGTGCTGGTCGAGCAGGTCGAGGAGGCGGGTTGGGCCGGGTTGGGCGGCATTCAGCCCAGCGACCTCATTCAGCAGATTGACGGCCGGCCGGTCCTTGGGCTCGAGAGCTATCGCCGGATCATGGCCGCGATCACCGCGAGCCAGCCGGAGCGCGTGGTGTTTGTCGTCCTGCGGGGCGTGCGGACCCATTTCCAATTTGTTGAGCCGGACTGGAACCCGGTCGTGCGTTCGGCGGAACCGGCCAAGGAGTAAGTGATGTCGGGCAAATGGCGTTGGCGGTGGTTTCTGCCAGTCATCAGCCTCGCGGCCCTCGGCGGCAGCGCGTGGGCGGACGACGCCGCGGTCGAAGCCGAGTACCAGGCCGTGCTGAAGTCTCACGGCGCGGCCCTCGTGACTATCCGGTATGTGCCCAAGTCCCCCGGCAGCAGCGGCGAGCTGGAGGGCGAGAACGAGATCACCGGCGTGATGGTCGAGCCGACGGGGCTGGTGTTGTGCTCGAACACGTTGCTGGGCGGGGTGCGGGCCCGCTTTCGGGAGGGGCCCGCCGTCCCCACCAACATCCGCGTGCTCGTCGGCGAGGACACCGAGGGTCTGCCGGCGACCTTCATCGCCCGCGACACCGAGCTCGACCTGGCCTGGCTACAGATCAAGGAGCCGGGCGACCGCAAGTTTGCAGACCTCGACCTCGCTGTGGCGGCGAAGGCCGGCGTAAAGCCCAGGCTGGGGCAGCGGGTGCTCGCGCTGGGCGTGATGGGGCGTTACTTCGGCCGGGAAGTGCTGGTAAGTGAGGGCCAGGTGGCCGGCCGGACGCACAAGCCGCGTGAGCTATACGTCGTGCGCGGGAACCTGGACACCGACCCCGGCTTGCCGATCTTCGCGACGGACGGGCAGCTTGTGGGGTTCGCCTGCCTCCAGCAGCCGGAAGCCGAGGAGTTCGCCGGCAGCCCGGCGAACATGCTCGCCCGCGGCCGGGGCCTGGTCCTGCCGGCGGAAACGGTAGCGAAAGCCACGGCGCGGGCCAAGGAGGTCCAGTCCACGGGGGATACGGAGCCCAACAGCACGGATCACGAAAAGGCGAAGCCCCCGGGAGATAAACCAGAAGGGGACGGTGGGTAGAGAAAACGACGCTGGCCGAAAAAGACTCCCGACCCCTTTTCTCGGTTATGGGCGGGTCAACTGATAGCACGCCACGTGCTTGAAGTTGCGGACGTAGAGCCGGCCTTTGTACAGCGTCGGCACCGTCCAGCAGCGCCCGCTGAGCAACTCTACGTTGGTCAGCGGCTTGAACTCACTCGGCGAGGCTTTCCCGATTTGCAGCTCGCCGTTCTCGGTGAAGACCACGAGATAGCCGTCGGCCCAGACGACCGTGCCGTTGGAGATGCCGCGCTGGCTCCAGCGCTCCTTCCCGGTCGCGAACTCGACGCACTTCAGAGCCTTCTCGTCGCTGACGTACAGGTTGCCGTCGAGCAGCACCGGCGTCTGGAACTTGCCCAGGATGATCTTGCTCGGCTCCTTGCCCCAGAGGTTCCTGGCCGTCAGCTTGTCGCCGTCGCGCGCCAACTCAAACACGGCGGCCCCGGTCTTATAGCCCGAGGTCAGGAACAGCTTTCCGTCGTGGAAGATGGGCGTGGCCGCGTTGACGTCCCAGTCCGTGACCCAGGGAATGCGGCACATCTCGGTGCCGGTCCGCGCGTCCACGATCAGGGCCTCTTTGGCCAGCAGACACGCGATGCAACGCCGGCCCTCGAACGTGAACGGGTAGGGCGTCGAGTACCCCGCCGGGAGAGGCGCGGACTGCCACACGGGCTCGCCGGTCTTCTTGTTCAGCGCGACGAGCCCGCCCAGGGAGCCGCCCGCGGTGGCCACGGCTAGATCGCCTTCGATGAGCACGGAGCCCGCGTAACCCCATTGCGGCTTGCCATCGAACTGCCGGCTCCAGATTTCCGCGCCGCGGTCGGCGTCGCAGCACACCAGCCGCCCGAGCGCCCCGAGGATGAAAATGCGGCCGTCGTCAAAGGTCGGCGTCGCGCGGGTGCCGTCGCCGCCTTGGCCCTCCTTGTATTCCTCCTCGATCGGCGTCTGCCAGAGGATGGCGCCGGTGTCGGCGTTGAGGCAGAACAGGACCTGCTGCTTGTTGGCCGTTCCGCAGGTATAGACCTTGCCGCCGACGCATGTCAGGCCGCTAAAAGCCGAGCCGAGCGCCTGTTCCCATAGCTTGGGCGGCGTCTGGTCCCACTTTGGCTCAAAGCCCTTCTCGGCGCTCTTACCGTCGAAGTTCGGGCCGCGCCAGTGGGGCCAGTCTTGAGCCGCGGCCAGCGGCGCCAAGAGAATCAGGACGAGAGCACCGGCGATAACAGGCAGACGATGACGGCACGGCATGACTAGGCTCCTGTGGCTCGGTCGGCGTGGCAGCATACCGCAGCACGTGGGTCGCCGGAAGTCCGGACTGGGCGGCGTCAATCCGGGCCGCTACGCCGTCGCCCGCCGGCACGTGCCAGACAAGCGGTTCCGGCGCCGCGGCTCCCCGCGCGACGTTGAAAGTCGTCGTGGTCGCCAGTCCGCTCAGGCACCGCGCGACCGCGAGTCCTGGATTTCCGCCCTGCAGGTACAGGGTCGCGCCGCGGGGCAACAACGCATGCAGAGCGCGCACAAAGGCGGCCTGATCGAGCGGCGTCGTCATTTCCCAGCACGGACCCCGTAGCCGCCCACCGGCGAGATCTTCCTTCGAGGGCCAGTTAACCAGTTTGCGCGGCCAAGCCCACATTTCGATCATCCCTGAAGTGTGGCCCCCAACAGAGCGCCAATCCCAAACACGCCCTGCACCGCTCAGATAGCCTCCGCCTCGGGGCACTCGGGGCGGGGGCTGGGCGTTGACGCCGGTCGCCGAACGCGTTCCGGGTGCTCGGCCTGCATCGACTTAAACAGGTCCATCAGCCGGTCCACGTCGTAGCCGCATTGCCTCGCGAGCGCCTCGCGCGCCTGGCGCGTGCGTTCCACCACCGGATCGAGGACCTCATCGCCGTTCATCGGACGCCTCCTCAACAAGCATCTGCGGCGTAAGCATTGTTGGCGTCAGCAGCCCCAGCCGCCGGTTGACCGACATGCTGAAGGCTGACGGCTGACAGCCTATGCTGCCGTCACAGACGGCTCTTACAGGCCTAACGCCTCCGCCAGCCTGACGGTCCGCAGGGCCCGCTTCACCACCGGCGGGTCGATCATCTTGCTGCCCAGTGACACCACGCTGAGACCCTTGGCTTCCGCTTCCTTGAACGCGGTCACGATCTTCTGGGCTTTTGCCAACTCCTGCGGCGACGGGGCGAACGCCTCGTGGATGACGCGAATCTGCCGCGGATGGATGCAGCCCTTGCCGTCGAAGCCAAGGCCCTTGGCTTCCAGCACGCTGGCGCGCAGGCCGTCCATGTCGGCGACGTCGGAGAACACGGTGTCGATCGGCTGCACGCCGGCGGCGCGGGCGGCGTTGACGACCTGGCAGCGGGCCCAGAAACTCTCGCGGCCCTCGCTCGTGCGCTGCGTGCCGATGTCGGCGGTGTAGTCCTCCAGGCCGATCGTCAGGGCACAGGTGTTCTTCGACGCGGTCGCGATTTCGTAAGCCTTGATCGCGCCCAGGGCGCTTTCGACGATGGGCATCAGATACACCGGCCGCCCGATCTTCTGCTTCTGGAGGATGGCGGCCATGCGGGCATCAACCTGCCGGACCTGCTCCGGGTCCTCGACCTTCGGGATCACGATGACGTGCACGTTGTGCGGCACGATGAAGTCGAGATCGACCAGGCCACGCTCGCCCTGGTTGATGCGCACCATCCGCTCGGCCCCCTTGAAGTCGATCGACCGCAGTGCGTTGCGGACCAGCAGCCGGGCCTCGTCCTTCGCCGGCGGCGCGACGCTGTCCTCCAGGTCCAGGATTACGCCGTCCGGCTCGTGCAGGCCCGCATTTAGCATGAACTTCGCCTCGTTGCCGGGCAGGTACAACCGCGAGCGGCGGAAGCGGTCGCGTTCGGTCGAGTACTGCGCGCCGTCAATGAACTCCGGCAAGTACTCTGGCACGGCCGACACGGCCGTGGCACCCGGACCATGCAGCCGCCGGACGGCGGCCTCCAGGCGGGCCATCTGCACGAACGGCAGCGCGCCCGCGTCCTCCACCTCGATGGTCGCGTTCGCTACGCCGAGCGCGGTGAGCACGTCGCGCACCAGGCGACGGCTGGCCTCCCCGTACATCACTTCGACCTTCGTCAGCAGCTTGACCTCGATCCCGCCGGTGGTGCGCGGCGTGATCTTGACCCAGCAGTCGGAACGAACGTCGGGACCGCGTCGACCGGCCTCGGCGTAGGCTTCGAGAGAAGTCGTGGGGCTCATGGGCACTCCCAGTCAGTGGTCAGCAGATGCCAGGCTTCAGCCACCAGCCGTCAGCGGGTCACTGTCGGCTGCCGATTTGCGCACATGATAAGGTCGGGTCGGCCGTTCACCAAGGTGGAGCGAGCGAGGTCAGAACGAAGTGTAGGCCCGTGCCGCGTTGTCGCTGGCGTTCGAGTTTGGCGCGACCTGGCCGGTGTCGCAGTTGTAGACCCAGCCCGCGTGCGTGGCCTGTTCCGTGAACGCCGGCGCGGTCGTGCCCCCGATGACGTGCATGCCGCACGTCCCCGCGCGCGGCGGAACCGGACAGGCCGGCACCCCATCGCGCAGGTACGGCCCGAAGCGGTGGCTTTCGTCGCCAAGCTCCGTCACGTCGCCGTCCAAGTCGGTGAAACGCGTGAGTTGTGCGACTGCGGCGGCCTCGGTGCGGGCGGCGTTGCGACCGTCACTGTGCTGTCCCGGGTACGCGCGGTGGTCCTGGTAATAGCGCTCGATGGCGACACGCAGGATGCGGAGGCGCTCCCGGAGCAAGGCCCCCTCGTCCGGCGCGGTTGCGGCGGGGCTCAGGCGTGGGATGGTCAGCAGCGCTACCAGTCCGAGGATAACAATGGCGAGAATGACTTCGATCGCGCTGACCGCCAGATTGCGATGCACAGCACCCATCTCGACTTTTCCCGTCGCGAAGCGGACCACCCCTCCTATCGGATGCCGCGGGCCGATCGCAGGAACGCCCCTCAGTTCACGCCCGTAACCGTGGCGTCGGCTTCACTCATGTGCCCGAAGCGGGCCCGGAAGTCCGCTGGGTGTTCGGCCATGTAGCGGCGCAACGTGTCAATGAACGACTGGGTCACGGCGGGATCGGTGGCCCGGCCAGCCCCGGCTGCGAGGACCTGCAGGGCCAAGTCGATGTCGTACGCCCGCCGATAGGGGCGGTTGGTGGTCAGCGCATCAAAGATGTCCACGACGTGCACGATCCGTGCGTCGAGAGGAATTTCTTCGCCGGTCAGTCCCGCCGGATACCCGGACCCGTCGCAGTTCTCGTGGTGGTACAGCACGGCATCGAGCATGGGCTGAAACTGCGCGACGGGTTTCAGCACGTCGTACCCCATCTGCGAATGTTTCTTCATCTCGTCGAATTCGGCGGGGGTCAGGGCCCCGGGCTTGCTGAGGATTTGTTCGGGCACGCCGATCTTGCCCACGTCGTGAAGCAGCCCGGACCATTCCAGGGCCTGGACCTTTTCCTTGCTTAGCGCCAGGGCCTCCCCCGTCAGCCGGGCCAGACCGCCGACGCGCTCGGAATGCGCGGAAGTGTAGTTGTCTTTCGCGTCGATCGCGTTCACCAGCGTACAGACGGTCTCCAGCGCCGTGCGCTGCAAGTGGCGCACGGTCAGCACCTGACTAAGCACCTGGGCCCCGTAGGTGAGGATCGACTCCGACGCCTGCACGTCGCCATCCTCGAACGGCGCCGCGCTGCTGTCCCGCAACGCGACGACCACGCCGGTCTCGCAATCCCCGCGGGGCAGCGTGCCCAGCAGAACGCGCGCCCCATTCAGCCGTGCGTCTTCCTCGGCGGTCAGGTTCGGCACGAGCGACCGCTGATCGTGACGCACCCGCTCCACGGATTGGGCCAGCACCCCGCGGAGGCGGTCCGGCGCCAGTTCGAGGCGCTTCGCGCTAGAGGCGCCCGTCGGGATGCGCATGCAACAGCCGGCTCGGTCCAGGTAGACCGCGTCGGCTTGCAGCATCGCGCCGTAACGTCGTAACAGCACGGACTGCAGTGCGTCCGGATCCTGGGGGTTGGCAAGCTGATCCGCCAGCGTAAACACGAGGTGGAGCTGGTCCTGGCAGCGGCGCAGCGCTAGCCCCAGTTGCTCGTTTTCCTCGCGCAGGCGGTCCAGGCCGGCCAGCGGCTCCGCGCCCGGGCGGTCGCGGGCAACGGCCGGTGTCGCGGACGTGTCGTTGGGCAGCTCGGGGTTGGTCACGATGCGCGTCTCCCGGACCCGCCCGGCGCCGACCTGGGCGCAACCCTGGCGGGAATCACACTCCCCGTCGGTTAGTATCGCGTCTTTCTGGGTTTAACTTGGCGACGGAGGCGCTGGGTGGGCCCGGCGGAGTGTTTCGACGGCGAATCTGGGACGTGTGCTATCTTGCCGCGTCAGATAATGCGGCGAGTCCGTCTCCGGGGACAGCGGCCGAGCCTGTCATCCGCCTGCGCCACGTGCGCTCTTGAACCACTCCACCGTCCGCGCAAAACCGTCGGCGCGATCGACTATCGGTCGCCATTTCAACAGGGTTTCCGCGCGACTGATGTCGGGCCGACGCAGGCCGGGATCGTCCTTCGGCCGGGGAACGTGCACGATGGTGCTCCGGCTCCCCGTGAGCCGCAGCACCTCCTGCGCGGCGGTGAGGACGGGGATCTCCACCGGGTTGCCGAGGTTCACGGGCTCGCGCACGGCGCTCTCCATGAGCCGCACCAGGCCCTCCACCAGGTCGCTGATGTAGCAGAAGCTGCGGGTCTGGCTGCCGTCGCCATGGACGGTGAGGGGCACGCCGTGCAGCGCCTGGTCGATGAACGTGGGGAGCATGCGGCCGTCGTCGCGCCGCATGTTGGGTCCGTAGGTGTTGAAGATCCGCGGGATGCGAATCTCGGTTCCGTGGTAGGCGTGATAGGCGGTCAGCAGGGCCTCGGCGAAGCGTTTGCCCTCGTCATAGCAGGCCCGCGGCCCAATGGGGTTGACATGTCCCCAATAGGTTTCGCGCTGCGGATGCTCCTGCGGGTCGCCGTACACCTCGCTCGTGCTGGCATGCAGAAGCCGCGCGCCGTGTTGCCGGGCGAACTCCAGCAGCTCCCCCACGCCGCGCGAGCAAACGGCCAGGATTTCGAGGCGGCGCGGTCCGAAGTCGACCGGGGAGGCCGGGCAGGCCATATCGTAGACACGCTCGAAGCGGCCCTCGACGCGCAGCGGCTGCGTGATATCCTGCTCGCTGAACTGGAAGCGCGGGCAGGTTTGCAGGCGCGCGACATTCTCGCGGGTGCCCGTGCAGAAGTTGTCGACGCCGACGACCTCGTGGGCGTCGTGCAGGAGGCGCTCGGTCAGGTGGAAGCCGATAAAGCCCGCACAGCCGGCCACAAGAGTGCGCATCGAATGAACTCCGTACCCTGGTACAGTGAAAACGTGATAATGAAACAAGCACGCCGCACCAACCGGCTCACGTTGCGAGCTTGTCACCTTTTCACGTTTTCACGTTATCACGTTTTCACGTTGAGGTGAAGCCGTGCAGATCGCCGTCATCGGTAGCGGATACGTCGGGCTGGTCACCGCCGCCTGTCTGGCCGACAGCGGCAACCACGTGGTCGCCGTGGACACGGACGCCCGCAAGATCGAGGCCCTGCGGGCCGGGCACTGCCCCTTCTTCGAGTCCGGGCTGGAAGAGCTGGTGCGCGAGAACATGCGCAGCGGACGCCTGCGCTTCGCGACCGACGTGGCGGCGAGCGTCGCCGGCGTGCGCGTGGTCTTCCTGGCGGTCGGTACTCCGCCGCAGCCGGACGGCTCAGCCGACCTGTCCGCGATCGAGTCCGCCGTCCGGGAGGTGGCCCGCGGCCTGACCGGACCGGCGATCCTCGTGACCAAGAGCACTGTTCCGGTGGGTACGGGGGCCCGCCTGGAGGCCTTGATCGCCGCGAACACGCGGCAGCGCTGCCCGGTCGTCAGCAACCCGGAGTTTCTTAAGGAGGGGTCGGCCCTGAACGACTTCCTGCGGCCCGATCGGGTCGTCATCGGGGCCGACGATCCCGTGGCCGGCGACGAGGTCGCCGAGCTGCACGAACCCTTCGTCCGCAACAACAAGCCGATCCTGAGGATGAGCCGCGCCGCCGCGGAGCTTACCAAGTACGCCGCTAACGCCTACTTAGCTGCCCGCATCAGCTTCATCAACGAGATCGCCGAGATTTGTGAGCGCCTCCACGTCGACGTCAACGAGGTGCGCCGCGGCATGGGCTCCGACCAGCGCATCGGGCACCACTTCCTTTATCCCGGCCTGGGCTACGGCGGGAGCTGTTTCCCGAAGGATGTGCAGGCGCTGGCCAGCTTCGGCCGTGCCGCCGGCGCGGACTGCCAGTTGCTGGAAGCCGTGCATCGCCGGAACCTGGCGCAGCGCACAAACATGGTGCGGCGGGTGCTGGAGCGGTTGGGCGAAAACCTGAGCGGTAAACGGCTGGCCGTGTGGGGGCTCGCCTTCAAGCCGGAGACGGACGACGTGCGCGAGGCGCCGGCCTTGACGATCATCGCGGACTTGCTGGACGCGGGCGCGCAGGTCGCGGCGTATGATCCGCGTGCCTTGGAGTCCGCCCGGCGCGTCTTTGACCAGCGCGTCACCTATTACACGGATCCCTACGCGGCGCTGGCCGGCGCGGACGCCCTGCTGATCCTGACCGAGTGGATGGAGTTCCGCAGCCCCGACTTCCCGCGGATCTGTTCGCTGCTCAAGCAGCCGCTCATCTTCGACGGCCGCAACCTGTACGCACCGGCGACCGCGAGGCGCTATAATGTCGAGTACTACAGCGTCGGCCGCCCACCCGTGCAGGTGCAACGTGGGAACGTGAGAACGTGAGAACGTGGGAACGTGGGAACGTGATGTCTCAACCTGCTCCACAAATGATCTCGCTCAAGCAGTTGCTCTCCGCGCACACGGCGCCGGCCGATCCGGCCCTGACGCGCCGCGAAGATGACCGCATCATCCGTTGCCTGGCCTGCGGCCACCGCTGTCGGGTGCGGCCCGGCCGCGACGGCATCTGCCGCGTGCGCTTCAACCGCGAGGGCGAGCTGCGTGTGCCGTTCGGCTACGTCGCCGGCCTGGGCGTGGATCCGATCGAGAAGAAGCCCTTGTTTCATGCCTTCCCCGGCCGAGACGCGTTGTCCTTCGGCATGCTGGGCTGCGACCTGCACTGCCCGTTTTGCCAGAACTGGGTCACGAGCCAGACGCTGCGCGACGAGGGGGCCATCGCCGAACCCACGTTCATCGACCCCGAGCGGATCGTGCAGCTTGCGCTCGAGCACGACTGCCCGGTCCTGACCAGCACCTACAACGAGCCGCTGATCACCGCCGAATGGGCCGTGGCCATCTTCAAGGCCGGCCAGCCGCACGGCCTGGTCGGTTCGTTCGTGTCCAACGGCCACGCCACGCCGGAAGTGCTCGAATACCTCCGCCCCTACGTGCCCCTGTACAAGGTCGATCTGAAGGCGTTCCGCGACAAGACCTACCGGCAGCTCGGCGGGGTGCTGGAAAAAGTGCTGGACACGATCCGCCGGCTCAAGCAGATGGACTTCTGGGTCGAGATCGTCACGCTGGTGGTGCCCGGCCTCAATGACTCCGACGAGGAACTCAAGGAGATGACCGCGTTCATCGCCGGCGTGTCGTGTGACATCCCGTGGCACGTGACCGCGTTTCACCCCCAGTACAAGATGACCGATTCGCCGGCGACATCGACCGCCACGCTCCTGCGCGCGTACGAAATCGGGCGCCAGGCGGGCTTGAATTTCGTCTACGCCGGCAACCTGCCGGGCCGGGTCGGGGACCTGGAAAACACGAAGTGCCCCGGCTGCGGCACCATGCTCATCGAGCGGCAGGGATTCTCCGTCCGGCACAATCGCCTGCGCGGCGGCGCATGTCCGCAGTGCAACCGCACGATCCCCGGCGTGTGGATGACGAAAGCCCGGTAAGTCCGTGGGGTGCGTGGCCTTGAAACTGAGGGAGCGCGCCTTTCTAATACTTCTGAAACTACTGGTGAAATGGCATGGCCAGCGCCCTGGAAGAAGCGAAAGCCTTGCTGGTGCGCCGCTGGGGCGAGCTGGGCGGCTATTGGGGCATCAACCGCACCATGGCCGAGATCCACGCCCTGCTGTTCGTTTCCGGCGGCCCGTTGTGCACCGACGACGTCATGGCCCAGCTTCACGTCTCGCGCGGCAACGCCAGCATGAACCTCCGCGCCCTGCTCGACTGGGGCTTGGTGCAGCGCGTGCACAAGCTCGGCGACCGCAAAGAGTACTTTGAGGCCGATACCGACGTCTGGCACATGTTCGAGACCATCATGCGCGAACGCCGCCGGCGCGAGGTGGAGCCCATCATCGCTACCATCGCGCGCTGCCGGGAGGTCGTCGCGCGGCCCGACGTGCGGGCCGCCGGGGCCGAAGCGGCGGACTTCCGGCGGCGCCTGGACGAGTTGCAGGACTTTCTCGCCACCATGAGTGCCCTGTTCGAGCTCGTGGTTCAGTTCGGCAGTGAGGGCGTCAGCCAGCTTGCCCGCTTCATCACCCAGGTCAGCCGGGCTCCAGCGGCGGACCCGCCCGGCGGCCGCGACGCGAAAGCGGCCTCACGCCGCCGGATCGCCCGCAAGAAAGGATAAGACATGACGGATCGGGAACTCGCGCAGGCGCTCCGCGCGGCGGCGCTGCTGGAGGGCGAATTCACGCTGCGCTCCGGCCGCAAGAGCAAGTACTACCTCGACAAGTATCTGTTCGAGACCCAGCCGACGCTGCTCCGCGAGCTGGCGACGCGCTTTGCCCGGTACGTTACGCCCCAGGTGGACCGGATCGCGGGCGCGGAACTCGGCGCGATCGCGCTGGCGGCGGCGACCGCACTCGAGACCGGCAAGCCCTTCGTCATCGTCCGCAACGCGAAGAAAGCCGGCTATGGCACCGGCAAGCTGATCGAAGGCAAGCTGGAACGTGGCGAACGGGTCCTGCTGGTCGAGGACGTGGCGACGACTGGCGGGCAGGTGCTGGAGGCCTGCAAGACGCTGCAAGACGCCGGCGCAACGGTCATCGCCGTGGTGGCGACCATTGATCGCCAGGAAGGGGCGCGCGAGGCCATCGAGTCCGCCGGCCTGCGGTTCGAAGCGCTGTTTACGACGAGCGATCTCGGCGTACAGATTCCGCAGTAATGTTCTTCACCCTGAGCGGCGATCCGCTTTCAGCTCTCAACCCCTTTCCTTTCGCTACCTCCGTTCGTCGAGCCAGGCGCGGACCTCGGGGTATACCATCTCGCTCGCGATCGGCGCCGCTTCCAGCTCGCCGTGGGCGATCTCCTCGTAGAACAGGAGACGCTTGTCAGCCGCCGGAATGCGCTCGAAGAACGCCGTTCGCGTCACCTCTGCGTTCGCGATCCGGTCGCGCCCGCCCTGCACCACGAGCGTCGGCAGCCACACGAGGTCGTAGTGATCGGAATAGACATGGTCCGGCGTGCCGAGGGCGCTGACAAAGGCCCGCGCGCGAACGCACTTGGTCAGTTGCCGCAAGACGCCGGCCTTCATGTGATCCAGCACGTAGCGCCGCCCCTGAAGCATGACTTCCGCGCGATGGTTGGTGGCGCCCGTGAACGTGCCGGCGATACGGAGCATGGCTTGCACGACGGTGCGTTCGACCTGCTCGACGCCGTCGGCCAGCGGCGCCGGCAGCTTGCGGTACCAGGGCTCGCCGCTTTGTTCCGCGACGACCCAGTTCACCGGGATTTGCCCGACCGCATCGAGCAGCGCGTGCAGCCAGCCCCAGCGCGACAGCATCTCGAACGGGTGATTTACGTCGCCGTCGTTCCGCCACCAGTCGCGCAGCAGGACGCGCCACTGGAGCCGCCCCTCCTCGTCATAGAGCGACTCCGGCCAACACAGTCGGGCCGGGAATTCGACAAAGACGCAGCCCGCCAGACGCTGCTGACGGGCCCGCGCCGTTTCTGCGTCGGCGAGAACCCGCGGCTGGTCGGCATCGCCGGTGAGTCGCGCGCCCTGCACGTAGCCTGCCAGCGTCATCGCGCCCATGCTGGCACCGATCACGAAGGGCGGCCGGCGGGTCTCGGCGAGAACATGGTCCACGACGGCCGGCAGGTCATAGAGGATGAAGTGATCGAGGCACCAGTCGGATTGTCCCTCTGGCGGTGCACTGAACATCCGTGGGGCACCGTGCCCGCGCAAGTTGACGAGCCAGACGTCGTATCCCGCCGCGTGCAGGACCTTGGCCAGGCTGCGATAGTAAAAGTCCTTGCCGCGCACGTCCGGCAAGTCCCACAGGTCCGCGTTGACCGCGAGCCCGTGCAGGAAGATCACCGGGGCGCCCCCAGGCTGCGGACGGCGCTTGATGGCGATCCGGGCTCCGTCCGCCGCTGGAACGTACACGATGGGGAATGGGTCGGTATCGGCAACCGGTTCGGCCATGCCTGACGCCCCACACGATACGCCCGATCACCCGCCTACAAAAAAACGCCGGACCCGCCGGCCCGGCGTCGTTACCAAACAAACCCTACGCTGCCGCCGTCACCTGCGCCTTGGCCAGCTCGACCAGCTTGTCGAAGGCGGCCGGATCGGCGATGGCGACCTCGCTGAGCATCTTGCGGTTGAGGAACACGCCGGCCTTCTTAAGCCCGGTGACAAACCGGCTGTACGAGATGCCGCGCGCCTCGCACGCGGCGCTCACCCGGATGATCCACAACGCGCGGAACTCGCGCTTGCGGACTTTCCGGTCGCGGTAGGCGTAGACGCCGGCCTTGGTGACAAACTGCTTGGCTACGCGAAACAGCTTGCTGCGGCTGCCCCAAAAGCCCTTGGCCTTCCGCAGCATCCGCTTATGACGGCGGCGAGTGGCAGGGCCGGGTCGAACGCGAGGCATAAATCGTACTCCTTCCGGGGGGTCGGGCTAACCCGCGCACAGGGCGCGGCGGACGTTGTCGGCAACCTTGCCGGTGAGCGTGGCGACGCGCCGGAGCCGCTGCCGACGCCGGCCGGTCTTGCCGCTCATCAGGTGCCCGGCGAACGACTTCTTGTACCGCGGCTTGCCGCGCGCCGACAGCTTGACTCGCTTGCGCAGTCCGTTGTGCGGTTTTTGCTTACGTATGGACATCGTTGCCTGTCCTTGAATCAGAATCAGATGTAGAACCACGTACTATATAAGCTAGTCGGCGCGGCGGCAAGGTCGGCGACCGGACGAAAACCCGCCGCAGGTTGCACCCGCTGCGGCAGGGCCATACACTGTAGGGGTTCCTGCCCGGCCGACCCAGCGCAGGGGCGCCCTGAGCCGATATAGGGCAATATAGTCAGGAGGGGAACGACGCCGTGCTTGCGGACAGGTCGTTTCTCCCTCCGTCAGGAATGGTGTAACAGTATGGCAACACGTAGATTAGGCATCGTCGTCGGCGGCGGACCGGCGCCGGGGATCAACGCGGTCATCGGCGCGGCGACCATCCAGGCGATCAACCATGGGTTCGAGGTAGTCGGCTTTTATGACGGGTTCCGGCACCTTTGTTCCGATAATTTCGACCCTCCGACGCATTCCGTCCGGCTCGAGATCGCGCGGGTAGCTCGGATCCACTTCGACGGCGGGTCGATCCTGCGGACTGCCCGGACCAACCTGCTTGACCCGGCGGCATTGAAAGCCTCGAAGCGGGCGGAACCGAATCTAGAGCGGGTCTCGCTGGCCCTCGGTCGGCTCCGCGAGCTGGGCATTAGCTGCCTGCTGACCATCGGCGGTGACGACACGGCGTTGAGCGCCCGGTTCCTGTCCGAAGCCGCCGGCGGCCGGCTGCGCGTTGTCCACGTCCCCAAGACGATCGACAACGACCTGCCGCTGCCGCAGAACCAGCCGACGTTCGGCTTCTCCACGGCCCGCATGGTCGGCGCCCAACTGCTGAAGAACCTGATGACCGACTCGCAGACCACCGGCCGCTGGTACATCATCGGCACGATGGGGCGCAACGCGGGCTGGCTGGCGATGTCGATCGGCGCTGCCGCGGGTGCGACGATCACGCTCATCCCCGAAGAGTTCACCAGGCACAGCACGGTGCAGTCGATCGTCGACGTGCTCGAAGGGGCTATCCTGAAGCGGGTGGTGCTGGGGCGCTGCGACGGCGTGGCGGTGATTGCCGAAGGCCTGGCCTTCCGTCTCGGCGACCGCGAGGAGCTTGGGCGGCTGCTCGGGCATGAAGTGCCCATGGATTCCGCCGGACACCTCCGCTTGTCAGAGGTGCCGCTGCTTGAGCTGCTGAAGCAGGAGTTGCAGGGCCGGTTCAAGGCCCGCGGCGAAAACCTCCCGCTGGTCACGCACAACATCGGGTATGAGCTGCGTTCTGCGGACCCGACGCCGCACGACATGGCCTACTGCCGGGCGCTCGGGTTCCACAGCATCCGGCTTTTCGTGGACAAAGCGCAGCCGAGCACGGGGGTCATGGTCGCCCTGGTGAATGGCAACCTGACAACGATCGACTTCCACGACATCATCGACCCGGTCACGAACGGCACGCGGACCCGCCGGGTGAACATCGACTCCGACGAGTACGCGGTCGCCCGCGCGTACCAGATCCGGCTGGAGCGGAGTGACTTGGAAGACCCGGTCATGCTCGCCAAGCTCGCGGTCGCGGCCCACATGTCGCCGCAGGAATTCCACGACCGCTACCTGCGGGCGGCGACGCGTCTGTCGGAGATGGAGGTCCAAGTGGCCGAGGCGCCGGCCCCGCCCGTGCCTCAGCCGGCTTGAACGAGAGGGGTCACGATCCCTCCTTGGGCGCCGCGGGCTGCGTCGCCAGCGGCGCCGGCTTCTTCTCGACAAGAAAATCCGTCACGATGTTGTCCGGCCAGTCGGCGCTGATGATCTTGCGCTCGGCCTTGTGTTGAGCCCAATCGAGCTTGGCTAGGGTGATCGCGGCGCGCTCCTTCGCGCCCTCGGTCCCCGGCACGAAGGCGAAGCACAGCTCATCGGACGACCGCCAGGTCGGTTCCGTCCGCAGATGGTCAACCTCTTTCTCGCCGACAACCTCCCACACGTCGCCCGTCGCCAGCGTCAGGATCGCGAGGCGGCCGTTGCCCCCGGGGACGGTCACGTGCTGCTCGTCCGGGCTGACCTCGAACAGAAAGATCGCGTCGGGAAGCTCGCTTTCGGCCTGCCGGGGAGTCAGGCGCGTGACGTTGGGCTCGTGGCCCGGATCGACGGCGAACAAACCGGCCCGCTGCGGCATGTCCAGGGACGTGCACGGCAAGTGGACCTCAAGTGTCGCGAACAACACGCGCCCGTCGCGCAGGCAGCGCACCCGTACTTCGTTTTGGAAGACAATGCCCGCGAGCTCCTCGGCGTCGGGGAGGGTCTCCAGCAGCGTCCCGTTCGCGTCGGCCACCAGGCGCCGGGCGACGATGCCGAGGCGCAGGTCTTTGCGCCCGTCTTCCATGACCGCCCGGGTCGCGGCATAGACCAGATACCGGCCGTCGGACGACCAATCCGGAAACATCGCAGCGCGGTCGGCGACGTGCAGCGGCGCTCCTTTGCCGTCGAGCGACAGTACGAAGAGCGGCTTGGCCGGATCGTCGGCGGGGGCTGCTCCGCGGTAGGCCACCGCTTTGCCGCCCGGGGCGACACGCAGGTCATCGAACGAGTCGAGCGATTTCGCCAGTGTGGGGCCAAGCTCCAGCGCGGCCCCGGGCGTGACCGTCGCCAGTTGGAGCGCATACACCGCAGGCTCCAGCTTCTTCAGATCGTCCCATTTCTCGCCCAGCTTCTCGGGCAGCCCGGCGCTGAACTTCTCGCGCACGCAGGCGAACAGCGCCAGAGTTTCACCGCCGGTCAGACCTTCGATGGCTTTCGGCTTGAACTTGTCCCAGTCGCCGGTGTACGCGAGCAGCTCTTCGCGGAGCTTGGGAGCGCGAGCTTCCAGCTCCTGACGCCGCTCGGCCGTCAGCACGGCGGTAGCCTGCGCCCACGACGGCACGGTCTCGGAGCGCGACAGCACGAGGTGCTTCGAATCCGGCAGCCAGGCGACGGAAGCGACGTTCTCCACCAGGCGCTGGGAGAGCTTCCCCGACTCGTCGCACAGGTAAAGCCCATCTGCGCCCTTGACGGTCGCCCAGCGGCCGTCGGGCGACCAACTCACGCGCTTCTCGGGGAAGCAGCCGCCCAACACGATCAGCGCCGCGATGACTCCTGCACAAACCACGTTCCGTTTCATGATTCGCCTCCAGGCTTGGGTAGTGAGACTGCCGAATCCCAAATCACTCGTACCGATTCCGAACGCCGCACTTCGCGCGCGTCGTTGTACAGGCGTTGCGTGGACCAGAAGCCCGGCTGAGGCCCTCCCGGCGACGCGGCCGAGACCCAGCGCGGCTCGTGCGAAACCGTGGCGACCAGCTCGGCCGCCCGCTGCCCCCGGCCAGACGAAAGTCCGATTCCCAAGCCCAGGCCCACGACCAGCGCCGCCGCGAGGCCGGCCACGTGGCGGAGGACCCGCAGCCGCTGCCGGGCCTGCTCGAGCTTGTGAATTCGAAGCGCCGGGAACGCCGGTAGCCCGGCCGAGGCCGGCTGCTGAAACAGCCGTCTCGCTGCTGTGGCGGCCGCGTCGAATTCCCGCGCCCGGGCCGTCGAAGCGCTGTCGTGGTCCAGGTAGGCCGTCAGGAGGGCGTCCGAGTCGAGCGGGAGCGCGCCGAGCGCTCGATCCATCAGCAACCGGTCTAATGTTTCGGTGTTCATCGATCGGACCTCGTTTGCGGGGTCGGCCGCTACACCAGCGCCGCACGTAATCGTTGCAGCGCGTGGTGCAGACGCGAGCGTACGGTGCCGACCGGAATCTGGAGCACGTCCGCGATCTCCTCGTACGAAAGCTCGTCCCGCAGCCGCAGTTCCAGCGTCTCCCGCAGCGTCTCCGGCAAGCTCGCGACGGCTTCGCGCATCCGCGCCATCCGTGGGTCGTCTGCCGCGGCGGCGGCGGGCAACTCGGCCGGCAGCCGCTCGGTCCCGCGTTTCCGCCGGTACGCCGTCGCCGCGACATTGCGGGCAATCGCGTACAGCCAGGCCCGGACCGAAACGGCCTGGGACAAGCGCTCCATCCGGCGTGCAGCCTGCAGGAAAGTCTCGTGCAGGAGGTCTTCGGCGGTGTGCAAGTCGCCGGCGGCACGCCGGAGGTACGAGAGCAGGTCCGGCCCGACATCGCGGTACAGGGTCTCCAGCCGTGTCAGGGCCTCGTGGTTCAACCGCGCTCTCCATCTACTACGTCGCGCGAGGGCCGCGAAAAGTTCACGGGTGGGATGATTTTTCGACCCTTACCCTTTATATGTTATGCGGCACGCGTCCGCGGCTGCGTCGCCAGCGGCAGTCGGGCGGGCGGCGCCTGTGGGAGCCTCGTCATGCGACCCGTGGTCCGGTTCCTCGATGACGCACTGGTGGCAAAGATTGTCGCCGAGGCCCGCGGCGTTCTCGCGGAGCTGGGCGTCGAGATTCACAACGCCGGCATCGTGGACATGCTCGCCGATCATGGGGCCCGTGTCGATGCCGCGCGGAAGCGGGTCTTCTTAAATGACGACACCATCGACCGGGCCCTGCGTACGGCCCCCCGCGCGGTGCAGCTCTACGACGTCTTCGGCCGCCAGACCCACGATCTGTCCGGGCACAACGTGTATTTCACGCCCGGATCGGCGGCCATCAATATCCTCGACTCACAGACTGGCACGGCGCGCCAACCAACGACGGCGGACTACGTGCGCTACGCCAAGCTGGTGAGCCGGCTGGATCATATCGCGTCGCAGAGCACCGCACTCGTCCCGGCGGACGTGCCCCCGAACATCTCCGACAGCATCCGGCTGTATCTGAGCCTGATGTATTGCCCCAAGCCGGTCGTCACCGGCTGCTTCACGGTCGACGCGTTCAAGGTCATGAAAGACCTGCAGGTCGCGGTGCGGGGCGGCGCGGCCGAGCTGAAGGCCAAGCCGCTGACCGTCTTTTCCTGCTGTCCCACGGCGCCGCTGAAGTGGAGCGACGTGACCTCGCAGAACGTGGTCGATTGCGCCCGCTACGGCATCCCCGTCGAGTTCATCTCGATGCCGCTGGCGGGTTTTGTCGCGCCGGTCACGCTCGTCGGGTCGCTGGTCCAGCACACCGCCGAGACGCTGAGCGGCATCGTCATCAGCCAGCTTACGAGTCCGGGCACACCGATGTTGTACGGCGGTTCGCCGGCGATCTTCGACGTGCGGTACGAGACGACGCCGATGGGGGCAGTCGAGACGATGATGATCGACTGCGCGTACAACGAGATCGGCAAGCACCTGGGCCTGCCGACGCAGGCGTACATCGCCTTGAGCGACGGCAAGCAGTTCGACGCCCAGGATGGGCTTGAGACGGGGATGGGGGCGACGCTGGCGGCACTCGCGGGCATCAACAACATCTCCGGGCCGGGCATGCTGGACTTCGAAAGCTGCCTGAGCCTGGAAAAGCTCGTGCTGGACAACGAGATTTGCGGCATGGCGCTGCGGCTGATTGCTGGCATCGAGCCGAAGGAGGACTTCCCCGCCCGGCCGCGCCTTGAAGAGCTGCTCGAGCGCCAGCACCTGCTGATCTCGAAGCACACGCGGCGGTATCTCAAGGAAGAGCACTTCATGCCCGGCCGGGTCATCGACCGGGCCAGCCGGGCGCGCTGGCAGGAGGAAGGCGGGCTGAGCCTGCACGAGCGTGCGCAGCAGGAAGTCGAGCGCCTGATCGCCGCCTACGAGCCGCCGGCGTTGGCGCGGGACGTGCAGAACGAAATGACAAAGCTCATGGAGCGCGAAGCAGGGCGGTACGGCCTGGACCGCCTGCCGGCGCTCGGCCTTCGATGACTTGCCGGAGCTGCCGGGTGAGCGTGTCCTGGAAGAGCAGTGAACGGTCGCCGTGCAGCCCTTCGTCGTCGGTCAGGGTGAAAAAAGGTGTCAGGAACCTTTTTCCGCGCAGCGGCCCTGGGGGTGCTTCGCAAAAAAGGTTCCTGACACCTTTTTTCGACGCGGTGAGGTCCATGCGGACGCGGACCGTTTCGGGCGGCGGCGCGATCTCCGGCTCCGCGTCGTAATTGACGGCGTACTTCAGCCCGTCGGCGGTCGCGAAGCGCCAGGTTACGGCCTTGCCGGCCAGATGTTGTCGTGCCCAGGCCGTTTGCTCCCGCGCCTCGCGGGCCAGCCACTTCATGAAGATCATCATGGGTTCGGGCGGCAGGCCGTCGTGCACCTCCAGGCTGTCCATGCGCCCGGTGCAGAACAGGCTGTGGCGCGTCGGCCGGTCGCCGGGCAGCGCCAAGGTGATCCCCAAATGTGCGCGAGCAGGGTCCGACGACGCCCAGCGCACCGCCCGCAACGGCGCATAACGCCGGGCCAGCTCGGCGATCTCGCGCACGATCGTGTTGGCGTCCTCCCAGCGCGTCCAGTATTGCAGGTGCTCCGCGATGGGGGCCGCCAGGTGCATGCGCAGCAGGTGGGCGGCCAGCCGCGGCGCCAGCAGCGGTCCCTGCACGCCGGCCACGAGCCACGGGAGATCAGTGGCGATGAGCTCGCCAGCGCCGATCGCCCGCATTGCGGACAACACGTCGCCATGCTGCCGGGTCCACGGCGTCTCACTCGAGAGCAGCGTGGCGAAACCCGTGTCGTCGGCGTATTGCCGCCAGGAGCGGTTGGCCTTGATTCCGCGAGTGCAGAAGCGGCCCTGACGATCGAGCGCGGAGTAGGGCACGACATCCTGCAACGCCAGCCCGCGGGTGGGCACGTCCGCGTACTCGACGCGGGCGGACATCAGCCCGCTGGTCGCGGCATGCGTGATCAGTGGCGCGTCGGCGGCACCGGCCACGGACAACAGGCGGGCCAGGGTCGCCAGGTCGACCAGCAACCACGAGCGGCTCGCCAGCCGTTCCAAGTCCGTCAGGCCGAGTCCGAGCTTGGTAATCCACTGCGGGTCAACGACACAGGCAGCCCCCCGCGCGGCGCGGCGCAGCTCGGCCAATGACCTGGGCGCGGCGAGCGTCCGGACGTCCAGCCCGCTCAACGCGTCGGCCAGCGAAGCGAGATGGACCGGGAGCACCACGCGCTGGATCGGCAGCGCTGTCCGGTACGTGCTCCAGCGCGGGACGTTGGCCCAGGGGTGGCACTTGGGGTCGCGCTCTGATACAGGGTGGAACGTCACGGCCGCGATCTGTCCGACCCCCTCGTTACGTGGGACACAGACCTGCATGTGCGTCGCGTCTGGCGGAGTTTCCAGCCACCCGAGGAGGTCGCGGCAGCCGCCGGCGTTTTCGATGGCATGCAGCCGCAAGCAACGCTGCGTCACCGTCTCGCCGTTGTTCAGAAACTTGGTCAGCAGGGCCGCGTGACTCAGCGACTCGCCATCCGCCAGCCGGGCTCGCGCCAGGTACCACTCGTGCCGTTTGCAGCGGGTCGGCGGAGAGACCAGCCCGCCCTGCGCCGTGCGGACCCAGCGGCGCAGGCCGGGTTGTGGCGTGCGCCCCTCGGTGCGACCGGGTGCTGTCCTTGCGCGTTTTGCCGACATATCCTCTTTGTGCTGCGCCGGTTGAAGTCCGGCCGGGTATTATCGCCGAAGACCATCGCGAGGGACACTGTGACCGAGCTGCCGCCGGGTGCCGCGCCGTACGCTCCAGACGTGATTGCTGCGCGGCCCGTCGTCTGCGCCCTGCCGCCCGACGCTTCGCAGCCGCGGGACCTCGCGGCCCTTTCCCGGCGCGACGCCGCCCTCGACCTGGTGTTGCTGCTCGCGGTGGCGCTGCTAATGCCGGTCGGTTTCGAGCTCGCGGCCATGCTGACGCTGCCCGAGACGCCGGAGCTCTCGTTCAGCAACCTCATCATCATCCGGAAATGGTTCGACGCGCTGCTGCTCGTCGTGCTGGCCGGCTACTTCATCTGGCGCCAGCGCGTGCCGGCCGCGGCGTTCGGCCTGCTTCGGGGGCGGCTGGCCATTCAGGCGCTGTGGGCGCTGCCGACCCTCGTGGCGGTCTATGCCGCGTTCCTCGTTGTCGCGGTCATGGTCGGTGCCCTCGTCCTGTTCTATCCGGAGCTTCAGCAGGACCTGGTTCGGCGGACGGAGTTCATCGGAGCACTCCCGCTGAACGACACGCTGGCCACGGTTCTTCTGCTGATTCCGGTCGCGATTCACGAGGAGCTGCTGTTTCGCGGGCTCTTGATCCCGTACCTGCACCGCGTCGGTTGCAGGTGGGGGCTGGCGGTCCTCATTTCGACGGCGGTTTTCGCCGGTCTGCACGGCGACCAGGGCTGGCTCGGGATCATTCAGGTCTTCGGCGTGGGCGCAGTGCTGGGGGCGAGCTTCGTGCTGACGCGCAGTCTGCTCGCGGTCATGCTGGCCCATTTCCTCTTCGATTTCCTCCAGCTTCAGCTCGCGCGCGTGGTCCTGCCGTGGGTGGAGCAATTCGCGCAACAGGTGGGGGACGGGTAGATCGCGGTTCGGCTGCTCTCCTGCACAAAGCTGGAGCTTTGTGGTACTGCAAAGCTCGAGCTTTGCACTACCCGCTTACCCAGCGCACCAGGAACAGGAAGATCGCCAGCGCGAGCACACCGACGCCGGCCAGACGGACCCAGGTCCGCGAATCGGCGGCACGCACGGTTACCGGAGCACTGCGGATCAGCGGAGTTTCTCGGGCGCCGAACTGGACCTGGGCGATCAGGAGCTGGGCCTGAAAGGCGCTGAGCCCCAACTCGCGGGCGCGCTCCAGGATCGCCTGGCGGCGCGAGTACCGCAGCAACCCGTCTTCCAGCGACGCGGCGATCAGGCCGCGCAAACGCTCGCCCGCGTCGGCCTCGGCAAACTGGCTCCGCCGGTAATCGTCCTGCCGGTGCGGATCGCGCAGGGCGGAATACGCGAGGTGCAATTGGTCGAGTGCGCTGCGTGTGTCCGAATACCGGGCCGG
>Ga0315284_10000942_pt1 | contig 40322 bp, 30 predicted proteins | sample YL17G09_16_MG_FD_203696 | JGI IMG/M metagenome (GOLD analysis project Ga0315284, IMG submission 203696) | Sediment microbial communities from Yellowstone Lake, YNP, Wyoming, USA - YL17G09_16 | ecosystem: Environmental > Aquatic > Freshwater > Lake > Sediment | place: USA: Wyoming | collected...
TCGTCGTCGTCGGGTTTGGCAACTCCGCGTCCGACGTCGTGCAGGAGCTGGTGGCCGCCCCCGCGGCCGAAGTTGTGGTGGCGGTGCGCAACCCGGCGTCCCGCCCCCTGGCCCCGCAAGCCGACGTCGGCCGGTTCCAGGAGACCAACCACTCGTACCCCTGGCTCGTCAGCGCGTGGGGCGACGCCGCCGCCGACCGGCTCGAGCGCGCGGCAGCGGCCGCCCCCCCCCTCGGCGGCCCCGTCGCCGCCGCCGCGGCCGCCGTCCTGCGCGCCGCCGCTGGCGGCGTCAACCTGCTGCTCGACGCGGCGCTTGCCGCGCGCGCGCTGCGCGCGTGGGGCGACCTCGCCCCGTACGGTCTTGACGCGCTGCCCGGCGACGGCGCGTCGTCGCCGGTGCAGTGGACCAAGGCGACCGCGGCCGTCATGCAAATGGACACGGGCGCCGTCGACCTCATCAAGGCCGGCGCCGCGCGCGTCGTCCGGGCGGGCGTCGCGGCGCTCGGCCCCGGACTCACCGCCGCTTTTGACGACGGCACCACGCTGGCCGGCGTCGATGCCGTGGTGCTGTGCACAGGGTTCGACACCATGACGCAGCCAGCCGCCCTGCTCAAATGCGACCGCGTCAAGCGCGCGCTGGGCGTGACGCCGCGCGGCGGCCTGGGCCTGGCGCCGGGCACGTTCCTAGTCAAGCCGGCCGACGCGACGGGCCCGATCGAGTCGGGCAAGCGCACCCCGGTGCCAGGGCTGTACTTTGTGGTGGGCCGCATTGCGGCGGTGGCGGAGAGCGTGTTGACGCTGGCGGACAACGTGGCGGCCGACGCGGCGGCGCAGCGCGGGGCGGCGCGGCTCTGCAGGCGGCGCGGGGCGACCCTGCTGCCGGGACCTGGGCCAGACGATATGCCGCATGCGCCCAGCCAGCGGCGGGACGAGGGCGGGGCTGTGGTGGGGAACGGGGGGTAGAGAGTGACGGCCCGCACGAGTTGACCCGGGTGTGTGCTTGGCGCACAAGAACGGGTGTGAAAAGGTCAAAGTTATCCCTTCCCGCCTCTCGGCCCGCCTCTCACCGCCGTCATGGGCTCGTCGCGGCGCCTCAAGCTACACCCCACAAAGCAAGCGCCAACCAACCCTTCACCGCCCACCCCGCGCCACCGCCGCCGCCGCCGCCCGCCCTCTCTCCGCCGCCACCCGCCCCTCGCCCGCCGGCGGCGGCGCGTCGGTGCCCAGAGCGCGGTCGAGGAAGGGGGCCTGAAACGCAAACCACGCTCGGTCGCCCCCGGCTAAATGGTGCTTGGCGTGGTGGCTTCTCAGGGCGGCGCCCACGCGGGTGACGGGGCGGACGCGGGTGTGGGCGGCGAAGTGGGCCGCTTCGTACGAGAGGCCGCCAAACCAGTAACCCGCCAAGGCGCTGACTGGACCGCTCCACGAGCCGGACCAGGCGCCGAATGCGACAGCCACCGCCGCCGACGCCGCCATGGCGGCCAGGACGAGCAGCGGGTCGTCGATCGACACGTGGTGGTACGGCCGCGCGTGGTGCGCGTCGTGGACGCGGCGCCCCGCCCACTCGACGCTCCCGTGGAGCGCGTGCGCGTGCACGGCCCACTCTTGCCACAGCCACACGGCGTGGGCCGAGAGGAAGGCTGCGGGAGGGGAGGAGGGCGGTGGGCCGCGCGCGGCCACCTCTTGGCCCCTCGTCCGCCCCCGCCCTCGACGCTCACCGACCGCGTCGCCCCATCCAAGCGCATCCCCCGACGACATCCGGGCCGCGGCGAGCCCGGCGAGGCCGACGCAGATCACGCGCGGCGTGGGGTGGGCCGCAAACAAGGCCGCCGCGGCGGCGTGCGTCGATGGCACAGAGGTGGATGAATCGACGGCGGCGTCGAGTTGGGCGGAAGAAGCGGTGGGCGGCGGTGCGGCGACCACGGGTCGGGCTGCCGCGCGCGACGCCCTCTCTCTGCTCTCAACGGCGCGCATTGGTGGCCGGGTGCGCGCCGTGATCGACCGCAATCCCGCCCGCATCGGGCGCGCGGCGCGCAGGGGTCTGGCGCGGGCGCACAGTGCCGCCGCCGTTGGCTTGGCCTAGCCACAACCCCCGCGGCGCGCCATGCCGCCACCGCGCCCCTAGCGCGGGGCGCGGCCATGGACCCACATCTCTTGGAGGCGCCCGCCGCGCCGTTCACCCCCGCTACTCTCAACCTGACACTGCGCCTGCGCCTGCGCGCCACCGTCGCCGCCCCGCCGTCGGCCGCCGCCAACGCGGCCCGCTCCCTGGCCGACGCACTGCCGCCGACCGGGGCAGCTGTGAGCCTGGAGCTGCCGCCGGGCGCGGTCGCCGCGCGCGTGACGCCGTCGGCAGGCTTGCTGTTGGTGTTTGGGCCCGGCCACGGCGACGTGGAAGCGTGGCATGCGACTGGGGTGCAACGCTGCGAGCGGGACGAGAGTGGGGCGCCTCCGCCGCCCTCTGCCCCGCTCGCGGCCGCGGCGCGCCGCGCGTGGCGCGCGCGCCCGTGCCCGCCCGGCGAGGCCCTGTCCCGGGACTGCGTGCTGGAAGCAGGGGAGGGCCGGTTTCTGATCCTGGCGTCGTCGACCCCTCCCGGGCCTCCGCCGCGCCCGCGCGCGCTCCCGCGCGTCGCCACCACCCGCGTCCTCGCCCTGCGCGCGTCCGACGGCGCCCACACCGGCACCGCTGTCATTCCCAACGATTTTGTGGCGCTGGCAGGGGCGGGCGGGGTGGCGGTCGACGGGTGCTTGGTGGCAGTCGCGTGCGCGGCGTCGGCGTCGGCCGCCGTCTTCCGGCTCGACCCCGCCACCGGCGCCCTGCTCCCCGCCGCCCGCATCGGCCCGCACGTGTTTTGGGACGACGGTCTGGCGCTGGACACGGCGGGCGACGCCGAGGCCGCGTGGCGCGCGGCGCGCGGGCCGCCGCGCGGCGAGCGCGCTGCGGCCGCCGCCGCGGCGCGGGCGGCCGCCGCGGCGGCGGCCGCTGCCCGCTCGCCCGCGCGCCCGCCGCCGCTGCGCGCGGCGGACGCGGTCGACTTGCTGGCCGATGCAGGGGGGGGCGGCGCGGCCGCGGCCGCCGCCGCGTCGGCCGCGCTCGTCCCGCTCACGTCCCCGCCGCCGCCCCCCCGCCCGCCCGCGCTCGCCGCCGTCTCGCTGGCCGCCGAGCTCAACCGCCCCACCCCGCCTCTGGGCGGCCTGGAGCAGCGCATCCTGGCGGCGGCGTGGCGGCGGGCGGGCGGCGCGGGCGCGGGCGACGTCGGCGACGACGCCCCTCCGCGCCCTCCTCCTCCGGCCGCCGCCGCCTCATTCTTCCGCGACTTTGACGAAACCGCGTCCCTCACCATCTGGCGCGCCGCCCCCCTGGGCGGCGACCACCTGCTGTTGCTTCTCGCCCCGCCCGACGCTCCCCCCCCCCCGCCGCTCGCCGCTCCGCCCGCGGCGCGCCCGCCGCCCGGGCCCTCGACCCGGGTCGCGGTGTTGGACGTCAGCACCGGCCGCTTCGCCTGGTTTGGCGCGGCGTGCGGTGACGGTTGGGATGAGGTGAAAGAAGGGGAGAGGACAAAGGAGGAAGCAACACTGACCCGATCCCAAAACACTTCCCACCATTACCCTGTCCCCCCTTTTTAGCTCGCCGCCCGCCACCCGCTCGCGCTTTCCGGCGCCGGCGCGACGTGCCCGTGGGGCCGGTTTGCGGCGCCGCCGGCCCCCCCTCTGCCGGTCGCCGCCGGCGGCGCGCCGCGGCGCCCGCCGCCCCCCCACCCACTCCCCCCCCCAACCCACGCGCTCTCGCCGAGCCCCCTGGCCGACGCGCGCCTGTTTGAGCTGGACGCCGCGACCGCGGTCGCGCTCGCCGGCGGCCGCCCCGCGGCGCCCGGCGACGCGCCCGCGCGGCTTGTGCCGCGGCGCGCGCCGGGCGCGCCGCGCGCGCGGCTGCCGCCGCCGAGCCCGCGGCCGCGCGCGGGGGAGGGGGCGGCGTACATGTGCCACCCTACGGCGCCCCTGGTCTTCGTGGCGGTCGCCGGGAGGGGCGGCGGGTGCCGGCTGAGCCTGCTCCAGCGCTGGTGAGTGAGACGGCGCGCGCGGCGAGGGCGGCGAGGGCGGTCGTCGGTTTTTGGGTCGCAACACGATACGCACTGCGCACAGTCGAGCCACCCATCCCCCTCAAAACCGGAGCGCGACGCCGCCGCCGGCGACCGGCGCCGCGCGCCCGCCCCCCGCCGCGCTCTCGGGCCCGCCCAGCGCGACGCCCGCGGCCGCGGCCAGCCCCCTCGCCACCCCCAGCGCCACGTTACGCGCGTGGGGCGACTCGAGGGCCAGCAGGCGGGGGGCGCCGCCGCCAAACGAGAGGAACAGGGTCTGCGCCGCGCCCGCGCCGCCGCCGCGCGCGCCGCACGCGAGCACGCCGCTGTGCCAGTCGACCCGGATGGAGGAGGAGGCCGCGTCGGCGTCGGCCGCGCGCAGGCCGACGCCCGCGGCGTCGAGGGTCAGGGTGTGGAGGGGAGGGGGGGTGGTCGCCGAGCCGCCACCGCCGCCCTCCCCGCGCGCCGGCACCACGACGCACGCGTAATCGGCGCCGCCGGCCGCGACCGCGGCCGCGACGCGCGCGTCGACCCCGGGGTCGCCCGCGACAGGGGCCGGCGCGACGACCAACGCCGCGCCCCCCCCCGCGACGCCCACGCGCGCCGCCAGCCGCGCCCCCACGTCGGCGGGTTCCGGCGCGTAACTGGGCTTGGTGGCGCCGGCCAGGGGGCGCCAGTCGCCGGCGGGCGTGCGGGAGAGCCACTGCACGGGGCCGCGCGGCGCCGTCCCTGCCCCCGCGGACGCCACCGCCAGCACGGCGCCCAGGGCGGGCGCGCCGGTGACGACGTACGCGCCGCCGTCGGAGGACGGCGCGGGCGAGGGCGAGGCGGAGGAGCCGGCGCGCGCGCGCGGTTCGGGCGAAACCTGCGAGGCGGCCGCGGCGGCGGCCGCCGCCGCCGCCGCGGCATCCGCCGCGTCCACGCGCGCCCGCAGCCGCGCCGCTTCCGCCTCGGCCGCGGCCGCCGCCGCGCGGCAGCGGTCGGCGTCGGCGCGCGCGGCGGCGAGCGCGGACTCCAGAGCGGCTTTGGCGTCCGTCGGGGACGATATGGGAGGCTGAAGGGCAGCGTGGGAGGGGTGTGGGGCGTCGGAGAAAGGCGGGCGCCCCACCCACCCCCCCGCGTCGGTCCGAACGCGCGCATGCAGCCTCCGCCTCGCACGCCCCTCCCACGCGCCTCCCGTGCTCTCACCGCTTGCGTCAAGCTGCGCTCCAAGGCCCCGACATGCGCCGCCAGCGCGACGAGCCCCCCGCGCACCGCCGCCGCGTCGTCCCGATTGCGCCCGGCGCACCGCCCCTCCAGGTCGGCCGCCGCTTCCAGCACGCGCGCCAGCAGCGCGCCCGCCGCGCCCGCTTTGCCGGCGGCGCCGTTGGGCAGGGACGGGGGGGCATTTTCGTCGGCCTGCGCGCCGCCGCACGCCGCGTCGCCCGTCGCGGCGACGCGCTTGGCGAGGGCCAGGGCGGCGCCGTACGCCACGGGGGCGGCGTCCACGGCGAGAGCGGGCGGGGGCATGGCGGCGGGAGGGGAGAGGAGAGTGTGGCGCCCGAAACGACACACGCCACCCCCAAAAAAAACAGCGCGCCACCCCCTCACTTGATCTCCTTGTGCAGGGTGTGCCGCTTGAGGAACTTGTTGTACTGAGAAGAGGGCGAACGGAGGGAGGAGCATGGTCGGCACGGACGGCGCGAGGCTCGCCCCCGCCCCCGCCCCCGCCCCCGACCCCTTCGCGCCGCACCTTTTTGACCTCGAGCCGCGCGGGCGTGTTCTTGCGGTTCTTCTGGGTCGTGTACCGCGACGGCGTCGCGCCCTCGGCCCGGGCCTCGGTGCACTCGAGTGTGACGATGCAGCGGATGCCTGGCGGGAGGGAGGGGGGCGGGAGGTGGTGGGTGCGGAGGCCGCCGGCGCGCGTGGCGCGGCGGCGCGCGCGGCGAGGGTGCGACCCTGCGCCCGCCCCCGGGGCGCGCATTGGACCCCTCCGCGGCCGCGGGGGGCGGCATTGGGCGCGCCGCGCGGCGGCCCGCGCTGCGCGGGCGCCGGCGGCCGCCGGCCGCGGGCCCGGCGCCGCCCACCGGCCACGCCCGGCCACCTACACCCCCCACGCCGCCCCGTGCGACGCGCCAACACCACACGTACCTTTCTTCTTGGCCATGCAGGTCACCTCGCGCCGGACCGGCGCGGCAGACGGCGCCGGCCGCGCGGCGGGCGCCGGGCGGACGACGGTGGCCGTCATGCGGCGCCCCAGGAAGGAGGACGACAGGGCGGACGCCATGGCTGCCGGAGTGCGGGGCCGGGGAGTGGGGAGGGGAGGAGAGCGGCGCCGGCACACACTGTGCCCATCTGCGGCCCCGCGCACCGCGGCGCGCGCAGCGCGCCGCGCTCGACATGCCCAAACTGCGCGTGCGGCACGCGGGCGGCACGGTGAGCGTGCAGCTGCCCCCCGACGCGTCGCCGGACGCGCTGCGCGCAGCGCTCGGGCTCCTGCCCGCGGCCGAGCTCAGCCTGGACAACCGGGTGAGGATGAGGAGAGGAGGGGTGGTGGGGAGGGCGCGGGGAGGGGCGGGCCGGCCGCCCCCTTGCGACGTCCCGTCCCGCTCCCTGTGCAGACGCCGCTCCCGCCGGCCCCCGCCCTCTTCTCCCAAGCCACCGGCGTGCGCAGTGGGGACCTCATCTACGTCCTGGGCGGCGCGGGGGGACGCCTGGTGCCCGACCCGCGGCCGGCGTCGCCGGCGGCAGGCGGCGCGCGGCACCCGCCCGCCAGCGCCGTCCCGCGCGCCGTGCTCGACGCTGCAGCCTCTGCGCCGCCGACGCCAGCCGCGGTTGCGCTGGCGGCGGCGGCGGCGGCGCTGCGCGAGCTGGGCTGCGTCGACGACGCAGACGCGTCGACCTCTCCTCCTCCCTCGTCGCCCTCCCTCGTCCTCACCTACGCCGGCGCTCGCATCCGCCTCACGGCCTACACTCTGGGCCCCCGCACCGCCGTCGTCGCCGCGGGCGCGCCCGCGGCCGTCCGCGCGCCGTGCGCGTTTCAGGCCGCGCTCGCGGTGCCGGCCGACCTGGACCCGACGGCCGCGGGCACCACGCCTCGCCTGTCGCGCGCCGGTTGGCTCGCGCTGGCCGACGGCGTCGCGCTGCCGGCCGCGAGCGCGGCCGCGCGCGCGGCGGGCGCCGACCCGCCGCCCTGCCTCGCCTCGTTGCCGCACCACGTGCTCCTGACGCACATTTTAAATCGTGTCTCGGGCCGCGACCTGGCGGCGGTCGCCTGCTCCAGCCGCCCCCTGTGGGGCGCGGTCGAGTCGGCCGACGCTCTGTGGGCCGCCCGCCTGTCCGCCGAGCACGGCGCCGCCGTCTCCACGCGCGGCACGCACGCTGACCCCCGCGCCGCGTTTGCGGCCGCCGAGCGCGCGCGCGCTGCGACGCGCGCGCTGCTGCGGCGCGGGTCGTCACTCGGCTTTGCGCCCCAGCCGTGGGCCGCCGCCCCTCCCGGTCGCTACGCGCGCGCGGGGGGCGACTACGACCGGCTGCCCGCGGGCGGGATGTCGTGGGGAGGCGGGGGCTCGTTTGGGGGCGGCGGGCGGCACGGTGCGCGCGGCGGGCTGCCGCTGCGGGGCGGGCGCTGGCAGCCGCCGCCACCCTAACAGAGGGTCGTGCTTTCTTTGTGGGGCCTGGGCGGTGGCGTGTGTGTGCTCACCATTGCTCAAGCGCGGCGGTGGCCGGCGCGAGCGGCCCGCCCGCCCACCGCCAGTCTCGCCGCGGCGGCGGCGCGCCCAATCGCGCGTCCGCCATGCTGCGCCACGCCCTGCGCTGGCGCCCGCTACCAGCATATACCCGCCGCCGCCGTATCGCGGCGGCGGCGGCGCCCGGCCCCGACGCGGTGGCCGACCTGCCGCGCTGGGTCGGCGCGGCCGGCGGCGACGCGGCCCGCGTCGCCGTCCGCGCGGCGGGCGCGTCCCTCGGCTACTCCCTGCTGGCGGCGACGGGCGTGGCGCCGGGTGAAGCGCTGGTGGCGCTGCCGAAAGGGCTTCTGTTGGCCGACGCGCCGCTCGCCGACCCGGCGCGCGAGGCCGCCCTCCTCCGCCTCCAGGCCGCCGTCCCCGAAGAGCTCTGGGGCGGGCGCCTTGCGTTGCGACTGCTGGCGCACAGGGCGGCCGGGGAGGCGTCCCCCTTTGCGCCATACATCGGCGCGCTGCCCGCGGGCGTGCCGGGGCTGCCCATGTTTTTTTCCAAGGCGGGCATCGACGCCCTGCAAGAGTACCCGCCCCTCCACGCGCAGGTGCTGAAACGGTGCGCCTGGCTCGCGACCTTTGCGCGGGACCGGCTGGCGAGCCTCACCCCCGGCAACGACCCGTTCGGCGGCGTGTCGGTCGACGCGGGCGGCCTCGCGTGGGGCCTCGCCGCCGTCACCTCCCGCGCCTTTGCCGTCGCCGGCGGCGCCCGGAGGTCCCAGCGCGCGCTGCTGCCGCTCATCGACATGGCGAATCATTCGTGGGCGGCCAACGCGGCCGTCGAGGCGGCCGCGGGCGGCGGCGTCGCGCTGCGCGCAACGCGGCGGCTGGCCGCGGGCGAGGCGGTCACCCTCAACTACGGCAACCTGCCGACGTCCGACTTTCTGCTGGATTATGGTGTGCGAGGGGCCGAGGGCGGGGCCCCGGAGCGCGCGCGCGCGCGCGCGACCCGTCACCCCTTCACCCCTCCCCTCTCCCCTTGCCAGGCTTCATCCCCATGCCCAACCCGCACGACGCCGTCTCTCTGCGCCTGGACGGCTTGCTGGACGCGGCGGCGGAGCTGGCGACCCACAAGGCGGACGTCGCGGCGGCCGCCGCGCGCGCGCCGTGGCGGCGCGCCGCCGCGGCGTCCCTGGGGCCGCCGCCCGCGGCGGGCGTGCGCCTGCTGGCGTCGTCGCCGCACGCGGATGGGCGGCTGCTGGCCGAGGCGCGCATCCTGGCGGCGGGCGGCGCTGACGAATTAAGAGGGCGCGACGCGGCGTCGCTGAGGGACCCGGCCCGCCCTCTCCCGCCCGCCTCGGAATCCCGCGCCCTGCGCACGCTGGCCGCGGCCGCGGTGATGACTCTGGGCTCGTTCCCCACGCCCGCCGACGCCGACCGCGCTGCGCTCGCCGGCGGGGGGCTGCCCGCCGACGTCGCGGCCGCGATCGCCGTACGCCTGGCGGCCAAAGACTGCGTGGACGCCGCGGCGCGCGGGCTAGGGAAGGCGGCAGTGGCGGCGGCGGCGGCCAAAAAGGAGGTGAAGGAGGCGGGCGGCTCGCCCCCCGCGCCCCGCCGCGCCGGCGGCGGCAAGGGTTTCGGCGGCGCCAAGTGACAATGCAAATGCGCGCCACCTCCTACCCTCACCCCCAACGCAAAGCAGGGAGCGGAAAAATGGTGCGCGGAAAGAAAAAAGGTCAGAGCGGCGTCGGCGCGTCGGCCAGGTCGCCCGGCGACAGGTCGAGCCCCAAATCCCCGGCATCGGGCAGCTCCATGTAGTCGGCGCCGCCGGCGTAGGCGGCGGGGCGGGAAAAGCGGGACCGGGCGGCGGCGGCGAGCGCGCGCGCGCGGTCGACGGCGGCGAGCGCCAGGTCGAGCCCCGCGCCGACGGCGACGCCGACGGCGTCGCCCACGCTGCCGCCCGAAGAAGCCAGCAGCGAGGCCGCGACGGCACCAAGGCCGCCGACGGCGGCGAGGCCTGCAAGGACGGCCGCCGCGCGGCCGACCTTCCGCCCCGCCCCGCCGCGCCCCCCCCCGCGCCCGTCGGTGTCGGGAATCACGGCGTGCACCCCGGTGCACGCGTCGCCGTGCACCAGGCGGCGCCCGGTGGACGAGGCGGTGTAGCGGCCGCCGCCCAGCGCGGGGCACGCGCGCGTGTCGACGCCGGGGGCGCGCGCGCACTCGCCGCCGGGCGCGCGCTGGAACCCAAACTCGCACTCGGTGTCGTCGAGCGTGCACTAGGAATGGGGGGGGGGGGGGGGGGGGGGGGGGGGGCGGCGGCGAGGCGACCGAGCGCCGGCCGCGCCCCCTCCCTCCCCGCCCGCGCCTCGCTTCCCAGCACCTGGCAGCTCGGCGCCGGCTTCGTGTGCCCGCCGCCGCCCCACCCCCACCCCGAGCCCGTGCCCGCGACGTAGTCCCGCCCGTTGAAGCAGGCGGCGCCCGGCTTGCGGCGCTCGAGCGTCGCGTTGGCGCCCAGAACGCATTCCCCTCCGCGCGGCGCCCACGCCTCATAGTCCCCCTCCCCGCACTCGCGCCACGACGCGCCCATCAGGGATTTGACGTCGACGACATACATCTTGCCGGGCGGGGCGCCGGCGCCGGGGCCGCCGGTGTGGGTGCAGCCGGGCGCGGCGCGCGTCGGGCACGCGCGGCCGTGCACGACAAAGACGTGGGACGCGCCGCGCGGCTCGACGCGGATATTTTGGATGTCGATCGCTTCCGCCAGGCGCACGTCGTGCCAGCAAAGGCCGCCGTCGGTGGAAACACGGAGCGCGTCGGTCGGGCCGTCGGTCTCGTGTTTGGCCAGCAGCAGCGCGCCGCCGTGGTCGCCATATTCGTAAATGCCTGCGTGCGGGGCGACGTCCGACCAAGTGGCGCCGCCGTCGGTCGACAGGAAGGTGCACAACGCGTCGGCCGCCGACTCGAGGTGGCGGCCCGCGTTGCCGACCGCCATGACGACGCCGGGCGCGGACTTGTGGCTGTAGAACGAGGGGCGCCCGTCCCGGCCCTCGTGCCAGCTAAAGGAAAAAAGAGGATGGGTGGCGGGGCGTGAGCGCGCGCGCGCGCGCGGCCAGCCCACCCTCTCCCACCCACTCTCTCTTCCATTCCCACCTGCTCGGCCCGTGCAGGTGCAGCGCGCATTCCCCGCCCGTCGCCCCGGGCGGGCATCGGTCGCAGGCGGCGTGCGCAAACGTGGTCGGCGGCGTGAGGTCGGCCCAGCGGCCGCCACCGTTGAACGTAGCGCGCGTCCGCACGCGCGAGTCGTACGCGACGCGCCCTTTGTGTCCCGCGCCCGGAGGGGGCATCGCGCCTTCGTCCAGCTGGTTGGCCAGGAACGCGCCCGGCCAGCCCTCGACGCGCGACAGGTCGGTCGCGCCGTGCTTGGCGCGCGCGCGCGGGAGCGACAGCGAGTAGACCGACCCGCCGTCACCCCCTCCCGGCGCGTACACCGGGCCGGCGGGCGCGGCGGCGGCGGCGGGGTCGGCCTCGTCGTGGTTGACCGCCAACAGCGCCGACCGCGAGTCGTGCGTCTTTGTGAGGCTGTAGCCGAGGTCCAGCTCCCGGCTGGGCAGGCAGACTTGTTGGAAGGACGACCCGCCGTCGCCCGACACGTAGAGCGCGACGTTCGACCGCGACACGCCCGGCGGCGGCACGCGCGGCGACCCGTCGGGATGCGTGGGGCACGTGGCCGGCATGGCGACGTAGAGGGAGGCGCCGACGACCTCCACCTGGTTGCCGCACGCGGCGGCGACGCGGTGCGACGCGCGGCCAAAGCGCGAGCCCGACGGCTTGAACAAAGAGTCGGACGACACAAAGTGGATGTTCGCGTCCCACCCGGGGTAGGGCCCCTTGACGGCGGCGGGGTCGGTGTAGGCCGTGGCAAAGATGCGGGTGGCCGGCGTCAACGCGGCGCCGGACGCGGTGGTCAGCGCCGCGCCCCAGTCGAAGTCGACGAACGCGGCGATCGCGCCCTTGGAGTTGGCCGTCAAGTTGGCCCACGTGCGGCCAAAGTCCTGGCTCACAAAGAGATCATGCGCGCAGGCAGGGGAAGAAGCTCCGCCGGCCACCACGCACGCGGTGCGGCGCGCCTTGGTCAGGATCCAGTCGCCTTTTGTCGGGTGGAACGCGCCCTTGAAGTCGGCGTACCAGCCGAGCGTGTCGCCGGGCGCCGCGACGCGGGTGAAGGTCGCGCCGCCGTCGTCGGTGACCCAGTGGTGGCGCCCCGCCCCTTGCACAAACGCGCGCAGGGGGTTGAGTTTCTGGGGAAACACGTCGACGACGCCCTTGAGCGTGGCGGGCGCGCCCGCGGGCGGCGCCTCAAACGCGCCGTCGAGCCGGTCGGTCGCGTCGAGCCACGAGCGGCCATAGTCGCCCGACCACCAGAGGCGGCCGCCGACCGCGCCGACCGGGGGCTCGGTCGTCGCGAAGACGAAGCGGTCGCTGTCGCCGCCGGTCGCGCCGGCCCAGGCGAGGTCGGTGACGGGGGTTTGGGTCGTGACCTGAAAACGGGGGGGTTGGCGGGGCGGTGGGCGCCCCGGCCCGCTTTTGACGGCACGCGATCGCTAGGACCGCGGCGTCGCCGCCGATGCGGGCGGCGGGCGGCGGGCGGGCGCGGGCGGGGGGGGGGTCGGCGCGCGCCCGCCCCATGCCCGGCGGACGTCGCCGTCGCGCGCGTGCGGGCGGCGCCGGGCGACCGCGGCGCGCTTTCTCCTCCCCCCAAGCGCATTGGCGATTGACGACGACACCGCGCGTGGGGCTGGGCAACGCGCGCGCCGCCGGGCGGCGCGGCTAGGCGGCACGCGCGCGGGGGTGATGGGCGTCCGCCCTCACCAGCGCCTCCCACGCCCACCACCTCCTCCCCGGGGGAGGATGGAGTGATCCCACACATACCGGCTCCAGCTTGGACCCGTCGGCCGGGAACGCGCGCGTGTCGGCGCACGCGCCCGCGGCGACCGCGCCGACGACGGCCGCGGCCAGCGCGCACGCCAGCAGCGCGTGGGAGGCGCGCATGGTGCTGGGTCGCGGCAAGGGTGCGATTTGTGGGGGCGCGGCGGGCTGGAGGGGTGTTGCGAGTGCGGCAGAGCGGCTCGCTCGCAGCTCGCATTGGCGCCCACTCTCTCCAGCCCCGCTCCCCTTTCCACCCCCTCCCACCGCCTCGAGCGCCCCGTCGCCATGCGCCCGTCCACCGGGCGCGGCCGCGGCGGCCGCCCCCCGACGCGCGCCCCCCCTGCGGGCCGCGCCGGCCGCGCCGGCCGCGGCCGCCGCGCGCCGGAAGCCCCGCCACCCCCTCCCGACACCCCCACGCTGGCCGCCACCAAACAGTTTCTCAAGGACGCGGGCGGCGATGGCGGGGCGCGGCCGAAGAAGGCGCTGGGCCAGAATTTTGTCATCGACCCTTCCGTCCTGGACGCTGTCGCGGCCGCCCCTGGCCTCACCCCCGGCCAGGGCGTGCTCGAGGTCGGCCCCGGCACCGGCAACCTGACGGGCAGGCTGCTGGCCACGGGCGCGGCCGTGACGGCGGTGGAGAAGGACGACGCGTTGTTCGCGCAGCTGGCCGCCACCCTGGGCGCCGCCCACCCGCACGCCCTGCGCCTCGTGCACGGCGACGTGCTGCGCGTGCACGTGCCGGACGAGCTGGCCGCGCTCAAGGAGAGAGCGGGGGCCGGCGGCGGCGGCGCGCCCCCCTCCCCCTCCCCGCGCCTCTGCGTCGTCGCCAACCTGCCCTACAACATCACGGGCGACGCCCTGCGCCTGTTTCTGCCCCTGGGCGGCGTCGTGAGCGACGTGTACTTGATGCTGCAGGCGGAAGCGGCGGAACGCTACGCGACGGCGACGCCCTCGTCCCACGCCTGGCGCGGCGCCACCGTCCTGGCCCGGCACTATGCCGACATCGACCTGTTGGAGCGCATCCCCGCGGCGGCCTTTCTGCCCGCGCCGCGCGTCAACTCCGCGCTCGTCCGCTTTCGCCTGCGCGCGCCCGCCGACCGCGCGCCGCTCGCCGACGACCGCCTCTTCAAGGCCGTCGTCGTCGCCGCCTTCAACCAGCGCCGCAAAGCGCTGCGCAACTCGATCGCGACCGTGGTGGGCGGGCCGGAGGCGGCGGCGGCGGTCGTCGCGGCGGCGGGCCTGGGCGTCGACACGCGGGCCGACGCGGTCGACGTGCCGGGCTTTGTCGCGCTCGCCAACGCGGCGGCCGCGATGAGAGACAGTGATGGGTGAGAGGAGGGATCGGCGCAGTTGCAACGCACAGGACCGAGACTGAAGAACGAAAAAGCAGTCGCCACCACCCTCCCTCCTCCCTCTCTACTCCCGGCTCTGCCGGCCCGCAATTTTGAGCACGGGCAGCTCCACGTGGTCCTCCACCAGGCGCACCCCCGGCGGCAGGCGCAGGGCGGACAGGGGGACGCCTTGGCCCAGTTCGAGGCGCGAGACGTCGACGCGCACGCCGTCGGGGACCGCCCCGCCGTCGCACTCGACGCGCACGTCCCGGCGAATGAGGTTGAGGTAGCCGCCCCGCTTGACGCCGGGGGCGACGGCGTCGCCCAGGACGACGACGGGGACGCGGACGGTGAGGCGCGTGGTCGGGGGGCACAGGAGGAAGTTGACATTCTCCACCGCGCCCGTCACCCCGGACGCGTGCACCTGGCGCGGCAGCACGCGCAGGGTGGTGTCGGGGGTGGCGGACGAGCCGCCGCGGACCCTCAAGTCAAACACGCGCGCGAGGAGGCCGCGGCGCCCGTGCGCGCGCAGCGCGGCGTCGACCTCGGCCGCGGGCAGGGTGACGGCCAGGGCCTCGTTGCCGGGCAGGCCGAGCACGGTGCCGGGGATGCGGCCGGCCTGGAAGGGAGAGGGAGGGAGGGAGGGGGTCGGCTCCGTTCCGTTCCCTCTCTCGCTCGATCCCCCACCCTCTCCTCCCTCTCCCCACCTTGCGCACGCGGGCGGCGTCCAGGCGGCCGGACCCCGCCCGGCGGCGGGCGTGCAGCGTCTCGACGGCTGCAGGGAGGGAAGAGGGGCGCGGGTTGACGTCTGTGGGCTCCGCCTCGCGCCGCCCGCCTCCCGCCCCATTGTCGTCTCTCACTGACCGTAACCAAGTCCCGGGTCGACCGCGGCGTCGCCCGCGGCGCCGCGGAGGGCGCCGATCGCGGGGCGGGCCGCCGTGAGCGCGGCGGACGCGGCGCGCCGCATCGGGGTGGTGGGGAGTGGTGAAGGTGGTAAGAAGAGGTTTGGGTGTGGAGGCGGCGGCCGCCCGGGGCCGCGACCAGAGAGAGAGAGTGAGCGCCGCCGACGGTCGCCGTCGACCCTCTTTGGCGCCCCGCCCGCGCGCCCCGCCCGCCGCCCAGCCCGCAGGGAATGCAGGGGCCATCTCTCGGCCCACGCGTCACACGCATGGTCGCCCCTCCCCCCCCCCCGTGCCCCCCCACAACACCCCCCCTCTCCCTCACAGCCCCGTGCACGCCGCCACCTCTTCCGCCGCCCGCTTGAGCAGCTTGAGGCGGTGGCTGCACGCCTCCCGCCGCTTGACAGTGGCGTCGTCTTCCGAGAGGAGGCGGTGCAGGCCGGCTTCGTCCGACGCCGCGACCTCGCGCTGCAGCCCGTCGAGCAGACTCTTCTTCGCCTTGAGCACCAGGCAGTGCACGACCGCCTTGGGGATGGTCTGCTTCAGTTGAGTGCGCACGTGCGTGATGTAGGCCGAGACGTGGACGGCGATGCGGTGCAGGTGGCGGTCGGCGGGGGAGCCGGCCGTGCCGTCGGCCGCGTCGCCCACGGCGCGGCCGGAGAGGGTGCGGATCAGCTCCCCGCTCTCCGCGGACCGGCCAGACTGGTTGAGGATCTCTTTGAAGACCTCGGCGGTGAGGTAGGAGCGCTCCATCTCGACGAGCGTGCCGACCATCGCGCGCGCGTCAGACCGCGCGGCCTCGAGCGACGCCGCCGCCGTGCGCGCGATGGCCGACCGCAGGTGCTGGTACTGGGCCAACGCGGCACAGGCCGGGGCGTCCAGGGTGGAGGCGACGATGGAGCGCAGGATCGCGTGCACGTCGTCGACCGCCGCGTCGGCCGGTCGCGCAAACAGCGCCAAGCACTCTTGCAGCAGGCGCCGGTACCCCATCTCCGGCGCAATCAAATGCGGCTGGTACCCGTCGGCCTCCTCGACGACGCGGCGCACGTTGGCGGGCTCGAGGATTTTGGCAAACGCGAGTTTGGAGATGTTGTCGGCCAGCTTGGCCTCGAACACCGTCAGGATGCGCTCCCCGCCCCCTTTGCCGCCGTCGACCGCGGCGGCGAACGCGTCCTCAAAGGAGCGCGTGAGTTGGAGCAGGAGGTGCACCATGCCGCCGCGCCCCTCGACGGACGGCCCGCCGAGATCCTCCAGCTCCTTTTCCATGCCCGCGACGCCGTCGTTGATGCCTTGCGCAATGGTCGGGAGCGCGCGCCGAATGGAGGAGACGAGGTGGTCGGACAGTTTGCCCGCGAGGAACGACGTGCCGACGTTCTTGAGCGACGCGTACGCGGGCGCCTTGCGGAAGAAATCCAGCTCGCGAGCCCGCGCCGCGGTCATGGACACGTTGCCCGCGATGTCGGCCTGCCCGCGGTTGACCACCGCGACCCACCCGTGCTTGAGCCGCACCGCGCGCCCGTCGAGCACGTCGCGCGCGTCCGTGCCCGGGTCCATGATGTCGAGCTTGGTCAGGACGCCGATGGTGCGGTCGCCCGCGGGGTCGACCTCGCGCGCGAGGTGGAGCGCGTCGGACGTCGCGAGGTCCGCGTTGGCGGGGGTGACCGCGAGGATGATGGCGTTGTCGCCCGAGATGTAGGTGCGCGCCATGTCTTCCAGTTCCTGCAGAGACGAGGGGGGGGGGGGTGCGGGTGGCCGGTTGTCTTCCTTCTTTGCCTCGTCCTTCGTTTCCTCGCTCCCTCCTCGCCCCCACCTTGACGATGCTCTTGGGCTGGCCGTCGATCGGGATCTTGGTGAGCCCCGGCATGTCGACGAGGGTGAGGTTGGGGACGTTGGGGGAGGACACGGTGAGTTGGATGGGGTCGGGCGACACGGCGACGCCCTTGGCCTTCAAATAGCGCCCCGTCTCGGCCTCGATCTCCGCCCGAATCGCGTCGAACGAGTAGATGCGCTGCTTGCCATTGTGCAGGAACTCGCCGTACTCGCGGTCGCCGGGGTTGGGCAGGTGGATGAGCTGTGGGGGGCGGAGACGGCGCGGGGTGGTGGGCCGCGCGCGGCGCGCGGCGCTCCTTCTCCATGCCCTCTCCTCCTGCACCCTACCTGCAGGATCAGCGGGCGCCGGGTGACGATGCCCGTGCCGCGCGGCAGGAAGTCGCGGCCGACGACGGCCTCCAGGACGGACGACTTGCCGGACGACTGGGCGGGGGGGGGGGGGGCGGGGGGTTTGGGGGGGTCGGTTGCCCGCTCGCGCCCCCCAATCTGGGGGCGCGCATCGGGCTGCGCCCGCCGGCACCGGGCGCGGGCGCGCCGAGGGGGCGGGCGGCGGCGGGCGCGCGAGCGGCATCCGCGCCGCGCGCGCCGCCGCCGCCCGCGCTCGGCGCCGCTCGCTCGCCCACCAGGCGTCGCGCGCGCCTGTCGCGCGTCCGCAAGGCGCGCGGCGCGCGCTCGCGCCCAGAAACGGTCCGCGCCCGCACGCGCGCGCGGGGGGCGCGCGCGCCCTGGCGCGCTCCAAAGCGCCCCGAGGCGACTCCCGCATTCCCAGCACCCCGCGATGCGGTCGCGGGGCGGCAAGCACCCCCCCCCCCCCCTTCTCATACCTGGCCCCCAATGACCACAATGGACGGCAGCATGTCCCACAGGGACGGCAGCGATTTGTCGCCCCCCGCCACGTCGCCCAGGGTGGTGGCGGCGCCCTAAGAGGGAGGGGAGGAGGGCGGAGGAGGGGTGAGGAGAGGGGCATCCGCGCGCGCGCCCTCCTCCCCTCCTCGCCCTCGCGCTCTCGCTCTTGCCTGCAGGCGGTTGATGAGGGAGAGGACGGCCTGCATGCTCTCCGCCATGGCGGAAGGGCGCGGGCGTTGCGCGCCGCCGGGGAGAGTGGCGCGCCGGCGAGGGTCGCCCACTCTTCTCCCGGCGCGACCACCTCCCCCCGCCCGCCGCGCTCGAGGCGCGTGACCGAGGTGCGTGGGCCAGGGGGGATGCCCGGGCGGCCGCGCGGCCCCCGTCCGCGCCGCATCCGCGCCGAAGCCGTGGCGCGCCCGCGCCCGCCGGCCCTCCTCCGCGCCCTGAAGGACGCCGACGCGACGCGAAGTGCCGTCGAGGGGGCGGCAGCGGCGGTCGAGCGCCGGCGGCGGCGGGAGAGGCGCGCCGTGCGTCCCGACGCGCGGCGACGCGCCAGCCGGCGGCACGGAAGGGGCCCGACCGCGGCCCTTCCTTTCCCCAGGCCGCTTCCTCCCCACTCCTACCACCTCCCTCTCCCGCGGCTTGATGCGGGGCTCCCGCGTGGCCGCGCTGCTCTGCGTCGCCGCGCTGGCGCTTGCGGCCGCCGCGAGCCCCGACTCCTCCTCCCTCCCCGCGGGCGGCACCGGCTCCAACAAGGGCCGCCGCCGCCTCACCCGGTCGGACGCCCTGCCCGCGGGCGGCGACGGCGCGGGCAAGGGCCGGCGGTTGTTTGCTGCCGGCGACGCCTCCTCGCTCCCCGCGGGCGGCGACGGGTCGACCAAGGGTCGCAAGCTGCTCCGCGACGGCCCTCTGCCGGCCGGCGGCGACGGCGCCAAGGGCGGGCGCCGGCTGGCGGCCGCGGGCGAGCCGGGCAGAGGCGTGGGCGGTGTCGGCAGCGGCGTGGCCGTGCCGCCCGGCTTTGGCGCCGGCGGCGGCGGCGGCCCCGCCAGAGTGGGCGGCGTCGGCGCCGGCACCGCGCCCGGCGGCGGCCGCCCCGGCGGCGGCGCGTCGTTCGGGCCCCTTCTGGGGTGACGGGAAGCGGACGAGTGTTGCGCGCGTCGCCTGGTTTCTTCCTTCGTTTTCGCTCGCCCGTCCCGCCCGCCCCGCGTGCAACCCAATGCTTTTGGGACGTTGGTTGCAGGGCCGCGGCCGGGCGGATGGGGCCCCTCTACAGCCCCTTCCTCCCCCTTCAAACGATCGGCGCGCTCCCCGCCCACGCCGCGAAGACCGCCGCGCCCGCGACATAGAGCCCCGCCGTCACCCCAAACAGGGCCCCATACCCCCCCGTCGCCTGCACCAGGGCGCCGGCGGCCGTGACGCCGACGATGCCGGCGGCGACGCCAAACGTGTTGCAGAGGCCAAACATGGACCCCGCGCGCGCGCGCGCGACGTCGGCCATCGACCCGACAAAACCCGCCTGCCCGAGGGACGACGCGCCCAACGCCGCAGTCATCAGGGCGGAGGCGGCGGCGGGGTGGATGGACGGGCCGGACGACGCGAGGAGCGCGAGGACGGCGGCCGGGACGAGAAAGGCGACAGACTGCAGGCGCACGCGCACGCTGCGCACAGGGACGCCGGACGCAATGAGCTTGTCCGCGAGCACGCCGGCGCAGGCCGAGCCGGCGGCCATGGCGAGCCAGGGCGCAAACGAGAGCGCCGACGCGCGCGCGACGGTCGCGCCGGCACCCCCTCCGCTTTTCAGGGCCGCCGAGAAGTAGCTCGGCAGCCACGTCAGAAACACAAAGTAGCCCCAATGGTTGGCCACGTTGGCCGCGATGATGGCCCACGTGGCGCGGTGGCGGAGGAGCGTCGCGGGGGAAGGACGCGGCGCGGGGGCGGCCGCCGCGCCCCCTCCCTCCCTCCTCCTTGGCGGCACCAGGGCCAGCCACGCCGCCAGCATGGGCGCGCCCGCCACGCCAAACACGGCAAACAGGCCGCGCCAGCCGACACGGGACAGGAGGGCGGGGGACAGGGCGAGGCCGAGGAGGTTGCCCGAATGAAACCCCGCAAACGCGGCCCCCGTCGCGCGCCCCGCGTCCCGCCGCGGCACGTGCGCCGCAATGAGGGCGGCCATTGAGGGCAGGGCGACGCCCTCGCCGGCGCCGACGAGGGCGCGGGCGGCCAGGAGGGCGGGGAGGCCCGCGCGCAGCGCGGCGGGCGTCGCGAGCTGCGCGGCGGAAAACACCGCCACCCCCGCCGCCAGCACCACCCGCCCGCCATACCGATCCGCCAACGCGCCGCCAGCGAGCTGGGTGGCGGCATAGCCCCACAGGAACGAGGCTTGAACCACCCCCGCCGTCGCGGGGCCCCACCCACACTCGGCCGCCATCGGCAGCACGGCGACCGCCATGCAGATGCGGTCGGCGTTGCACAGGGCCAGGGTGGCGGCCAGGGGGGCGACGACGCGGGCGAAGGCGGTGGGGGTGGGGAGGAGGTCTGTAGAGGAGGCGGGGTGGGCCGCACGCGTCCCCTCAATCCACCCCCTGTATCCAGCCGCATTGGCGCCCCACCATCGCTGGGCGCGGGCGCGGGCGCGGGCGTGGCGGACGCCGCGGCGCCGGCGGCATTGGCGCGGCGGGCGGCCCGCGGCCCGGCGCGCGCGCAGGGGCGCCGCAGGGATGGGCGTGGCCGGCATGGTGGCGTGGAGCGGACGAGGGGGCGGGGGACGGACGCCATGCCGACTCGACGCCGACTGTGGGCGGCGACGCGGCGCCGCTTCACACCCCTCCCGCCCCCAAACCCGCGCAAACCCGCCCTATGCCGTCTCCCTGGTCCACCGCCATCACGGCGGAAGGCGTGGCCTCGGCCGCCTTTGTCCTTTTAAGCCTCGCGCTCGCCCCGACGGCCGCCCCCGCGACCGCCGCGTCGGCCGCCCTCGTCGGCGCCGCCCTCGCCACCGCCTCCTCCCTCGCCCGCCCCGCGTCCGGTGGCCATGTCTCCTCGGCCACGACGCTGGCCGCCGCGCTGTGCGGGCGGCAGGCGGGCGCCGCGGCGGGCGCGTGGGCGCTCGCGCAGCTCGCCGGCGCCCTCGCCGGCGGCCTCCTCGCCGCCCTGCTCATCCCCGGCGCCTCCCTGTGGCAGGGCGCGGGCGCGCCGGGGTGCGCGCCCCTACCGCACGGCGCCGCGGCGTCGTGGGCCGAGCTGGGGTGGGAAGCGGCCGCCACCTCGTCCGCCGCGCTCGCCCTGCTCGCCGGCGAGCGCGCGGGGTCCTTGGCCGTCGGTGTCGCCGCTGCCGTGTGGGTCGCGGCCGCCGGCGCCGCGGGCGCGGCGGTGTCGCTCGTGCCCGGGCGCGCGCTCGCGCCCGTGCTCCTCTTTGGCTGCGACCAGGCCGCGTGGAAGGGCGCCGCCGCCCGCGTCGCGGCGCAGTGCGCGGGGGCCGTCCTCGCCGCCGCCGTCGCCCCCCTGGTCGCCGCGCGGCCGCCCGAGCCGGGCGCCGGCGTCGTGCCGACCGCGGCCGACCCGCTGCTGGCGACGCCGGCGCCCGCGACGCCGGGCTTGGACCTGTGAGAGGGGGAGGGGGGGGGGGTGCGAGGGCGTTTTGGCGTTTTGGTGGTGGCGGCGCGGCGGGCGCGCGGGCGCGCGGGCGCGCGCCGGGGCCCGCGTTTCCGCGCGCCCGCCGCGCACTGCGCACACGAGAGACGCACGGCAGGCATGCTTGCAGGCGGCGCCGCGGCCCGCGCCGCGTCAGGCGGGCCACCACGCGGCGAGCGCCGCCCCCTCCCCGCCGCCCCCGCCCTCGACGCCCAGCCACCCGTCGGCCGCCGCGAGCGTGGCTTTGAGGCTCGCCATGGTGGCGAGGAGGGCGTCCCGGCCGCCGGGGGACGCGTAGCGCGCGGCGAGCGCCGCCGGCGGCGCGCCCACCGCGGCCTCGAGCGCGGCGCCGGACACAGAGGCAGGGACGGAACCGTTTTCATCCGCCAGGGTCACGTCCAGGGCGTAGGCGGGCAGGGCGTCGCCGGCGGCGTCGAGGAAGCGCAGCGCGGTCGTCGCGCCCGCGACGCGGCCGCGGGCCAGGGACCGGGCCCCGGCCGGGGCGGCGGCCGCGGCGGCGATGTCGGCGGCGCGGGGCCAGGGGGGTGGCGTCGGGCCAAAGAGGCAGGAGGGCGGGGCGGGGGCCGACGGCCCGGCGCCGACCACTCCCGCGCTTGGCGCCTCGTTCTCGGCGTCGCTTCCGTCGTCGCTGTCCACCAGGATGACGTCAGGGTCGGGCTTAGGGGCGGGCGGCGCCCGCGGCGGAGGGGCGGCGGGTGGCGGAGGTGGAGGCGCGGGCGCGGGGGCAGGTGGCGCGGCAGCCGCGGCCGCCACCGGCGCCGCTCCCGCCCTCTCGTCGCCCGCCCATGCCGCGGCGCGCGCCCGACCGTACAAATCCGGCCCGTCGCCCGGCCCCGCGCCGGACGGCGGCTCGGCCCAGACCGCGAGCGCGCGCGCGCGGGCGGCCGCCAGCCGCGGCGCGCGCCCGCCCAGCACTGCCACGTTGGCGGGGCGCAGGGCGAGCATGCCGCGCATGACCAGCGGGTCGGTCACCGCGATCTGGGGAGGAGGGGGAGAAGGGAGGGGTCAGCGGCGGGTCGCGGCGCACCGACCGCCTCTCCCTTCTCTCCTCCCGCCGCCTCGCCTCCTCCCCACCTTGACCCCGGGCTCCATGTCGGGGCGCAGGGCGGGCACCGGGTCCAGTTCAAACGCGACGACGTGGGCGCGGCCTGAAAAAGGGGGGGAGGGAGGAAGGGAGTCGGGTCGACGCGGCCCGACCAAAAACCTTCCGCCCTCCCTCTCACACCCCTCCTCCCTCACCGTCGGTCAGCAGCAATTTGAGCAGGCGCGGGTTGGAGCCGGTGTACCTGGCGGGGTGGAGGAGGAGGGGCGGGTTGGCGCGGCGCGCGCGCAGCGCTCGACCGCACGCCCCTCCCTCCCCACCGCCCCCACCTTTGCTTGGCCGGCGCGGCCGCGTTGAGCACCTCGTCTACCTGCAGCACGCGGCGCCCGGGCAGGACCCGGTTGTGCCAGGACTGGAGAGGGCAAGAAGGAACAGGGCGTCGGCCCCGCTCGAGCGCGTGTGGCCCTCGGCCGGGCTCGCCCGCCCCGCGCCAATCCCAGCCCCCCACCAGGTCCCACCTGCACATCGTCTGGCAGGCACCCCGCGCCCGCGGAGTTGAAATCGGCGCCCAGCGCGGCGGCGAGCAGCGCGTCGGGCGAGGCCGCGCCCGCGGCGGCCGCGACGTCCAGCCAGGCGGGGTCCATGGACAAGCCCAGGGCCGCGGCGGCCGCGTGGGCCGCCATCGTGGGGGCGCGGCGCGAGCCGCGAGAGTGCCCGCAGCGACCATCACTCCTCCCTTCCCTCTCCTCTTCTCGCGCGCCTCGCCCCCCGTGGCGACGCGCGCCACCACGCTCCCCATCCAGCGCCCCCCCGGGCGATCGCCCCCCCGCGCGTGAGGCGCGATGCCGCCCAAAAAAGGCAAGAAGAAGGCGGCCAAAGGCGCCGACTGGGGCTCGGACGACGACGTCGCCGTCATTGACCCGCTGGCCGCGCGGGCGGCGGCCGGCAGCGAGGAGGAGGACGCGCCGCGCGTGAAGCCGCCCCCGCGCAAACCCGCCAAAAAGGCTGCCCCTTCCGCGGTCGCCGCGTTCGCGCTGCTGGACGACGACGACGGCGGCGGCGGCGGCGACTCGGCGGCGTCCGACCCCGAATCGGAGGCGCCCGCGCCGCCGGCGGCCGCCGGCTTCGCCGCCCTGCTCCAGGACGATGGCGGGGCGACGGAGGAGGACGAGGATGAAACGGCCGCCGCGGGCGAGGTGCGTGGAGAAGGGGTGGGAGGCGCGGCCGCCGCGCGCGCGCGCGACCCGCCGCCGACCCCACCTCCTTCCCAGACCGGCCTCGTCGCCGCCCGCCTCCTCTCCCTGGCCCCCCACCCCTCCGCCGACCGCCTGGCGGTCGCCACCCTGGACGCGGGGGCCGGCATCGGGGAGGTCACGTGCGTCACCAACGCGACGACCCTCACCCCCGACCTCACCCTCGTCCTCGCGCCCGCCGGCGTGACCACGCCCGGCACCGGCATCGTCATCAAGGCGGCGCCCGTGCGGGGCGTGGCGTCCGCCGGCATGATTTGTTCCGGCGCCGACGCGGGGTGGGGCGGCCCCGAGTCCGCGGGCGCCGCCGCCCTGCTCCCGCACGACGTCGCGCCTGGCACCGCCATCGGGACGGAGCCGCCGGCGGGCGCGCTGCACGGGGAGGCGGCGGCGGAGCTGGCGGCCAAGGTCGCGCGGAAGGCCGCGAAGAAAGCGCTCAAGGCCGCGTCGGGCGACGGCGCCGCCGTGGCCGCCGAGCCGCTGGCCAAGAAGAAGAAGAAGAAAGTGACGGCCGACTTTTCGCTCGACGGCGGCGGGGAGGAGGGAGGTGGCGGCGCGGCGGCGGCCGCGCCGGCCGCCGCCGAGCCCCCCGCCCCTCCGCCTTCCAAGCCCAAGAAGAAGAAAAAGTCGACCACCGACTTTGCCATGCTCGAAGAGGCGGCGGTGGCTGAGGAAGCGGCTGCGCCCCCTCCCCCGCCGCCGCCCCCACCCCCTGCCGCCGAGCCGACGGGCGACGCCGAGATCGACGCCCTGCTCGCCGGCACCGACGGCGGCCCCGGCGGCGACGCCGCGCCGGCCGCGGGCGGCAAGAAGAAGAAGAAGAAGAAAGGGGGCGGGGGCGGGGGTGGCGGCGACCTCGACCTCGACGCCGCGCTCGCGGAACTCGGCCTCGCGCCGACGCCCGCCGAGGGCGCCGCCCCCGCCGCCGCCGACGAGGACGGCGGTGGCACGGCGGGCATGAGCGCGGCCGCACTGAAGCGCGCCAAGAAAAAGGCCAAGGAGAAGGCGGCGAAAGAGGCGGGCGGCGGCGACGCGGCGGCGGCCGAGCCGGCGCCGCCCGCCGGCGAGCCCGCCCCCGCGGCTGACGCCCCGCCCAAGCCCAAGAAAGGCGCCAAGGGCCCGTCGGCCGCGGTGCGGCGCATGCAGGAGGCGCTCGAGGCGCGGCAGGCGGCCGAGGCGGCGGCCGCGGCCGAAGCGTCGGCGGCGGAAGCGGCGGAGGAGGCTGCTGCCGCCGCCGCGGAAGCCGAAGACGCGCGCGTGCGCAAGGAGAACGAGGCCCGCAAGGCGCGCCAGCGCGAGCGGCGCGCCGAGCTCAAGCGGCAGGGACTGCTGCTGACCGGCAAGGCGAAGAAAGACGCGGACCGCCTGGCTGCCGTGCGCGAAGCCCTCCTTGCCAAGGCCGGCGGCGCGCCCGTCGGCGGCGACGAGGACGCGCGCCCCAAAAAGGCGGTGTACGAGAAGAAGAAAAAGGGGCCGCGCCCGGGCGCGGCGCCGGGCGACGGCGGCGAGGGCGTGGCGGCGGCCGCGGCCGCGCCCACGCCCGCCGCCGAGCCCGCCCCCGAGCCCGCCGCCCCCGCCCCCGAGCCTTCTTCCGAGTCGGACGACGCGGCGGACGCGTGGGACGAGCTCGACCTCGACGCCGTCGCGGCGCCTGCGGTCGCCGGCGCGGGGGAAGAGGACGAGGACGCGCCCACCTCGTCCGACGACGACGGCGGGCCCGCGCCGGCGCGGCCGGCGCCCAAGGCGGCGGCCGCCAACGGTGCGGCCAAGAAGGCGGCGGCCGCGGGGTCCGACTCGGCGACCGGCGACGACGACGACGCGTCCTCCTCCGAAGGAGGCTCCTCCTCCTCCTCTGACGCTTCCGGCTCGGACGACGACGAGTCGACCGACTCCGAGGCCGCGCGTGATGAGCTCCTGGCCGCCTCCAAAGCGCGCCGCGCCGACCGGTTCGCCGCCGCCCGAGCGCGCTCCACCCCCGGTGACCTGCGCTCCCCCATCGTCTGCATCCTGGGCCACGTCGACACGGGCAAAACCAAGCTGCTGGACAACGTGCGGCGGACGAGCGTGCAGGAGGGGGAGGCGGGCGGCATCACGCAACAGATCGGCGCGACGTACGTCCCCGCGGACGCCCTCGTCCGCCGCACGGCCCCTCTCCGCACCGCCGACGCGCCCGCCGACGTCCGCCTGCCGGGCCTGCTCGTCATCGACACGCCTGGGCACGAATCGTTCTCCAACCTGCGCTCGCGCGGGTCGGGGCTGTGCGACGTGGCGGTTTTGGTGGTGGACCTGATGCACGGCCTGGAGCCGCAGACGATCGAGTCCATCAACCTGCTCAAAATGCGCAAGACGCCGTTCATCGTGGCGCTCAACAAAATTGACCGCCTGTTCGATTGGCGCGCGACGCCTGACGCGGGCTTCCGCGCCGCGCTCGCTGCGCAGCCGCCCCACGTCGTCACCGAGTTCGACCGCCGCCTCGCCCAGGCCAAGCTGGCGCTCAACGAGCAGGGGTTGAATGTGGCCCTGTACGACGAGAACCCCGACCCCAAGGCGTACGTGTCCGTCGTGCCGACGTCGGCCGTGACCGGCGAGGGCGTCCCCGATTTGTTGGCCACCATCGTCAACCTCACCCAGACCATGATGGCGGCCCGGCTGACGTACGTGGACGACACGCAGTGCACGGTGCTCGAGGTCAAGGTAGGAGAGAGGGGAGGAGAGAGGAGGAGAGAGAGCGCCGCGCGCCGCCCACACACTCGCCCACCACCCTTCTCCCTGCCTCTCTCCTCTCCTATAGGTCATCGAGGGCCTGGGCACCACCGTGGACGTCGTCCTCATCAACGGCACCCTCGCCGAGGGCGACACCGTCGTCGCGTGCGGCCTGCACGGCCCCCTCGTCGCCACCGTGCGCTCGTTGCTCACGCCGCACCCTCTCAAAGAGTTGCGCGTCAAGGGGTCGTACCAGCACCACAAGGCGGTGAGGGCGGCGCAGGGGATCAAGATTTGCGCGCACGGCCTGGAGACCGCCGTCGCGGGCACTCAGCTCCTCGTCCAGCGCGCCGGCGACGACCTGGACGGCCTCAAACTGGAGGCCATGGAAGACATGCACGACATCTTTGCCTCGGTCGACCGCACGGGCGAGGGCGTGTGCGCGCAGGCGTCGACGCTCGGGTCGCTGGAAGCCCTTCTCCAGTTTCTGCAGTCCGAAGGCGTCAACATCCCTGTGGCCGGCATCAACATCGGGCCCGTGCACAAGCGGGACGTGATGCGGGCGAGCGTCATGCTGGAGAAGAAAGCGGCCAAGTACGCGTGCGTCTTGGCGTTCGACGTCCCTGTCACGCGCGAAGCCCGGGAACTCGCCGACGACGTCGGCGTGCGCGTCTTCTCGGCCGACATCATCTACCACCTCTTCGACCAGTTCACGGCGTACCTGAAGCAGGCGCGCGCGGACGAAGCGGCGGCCGCGCGCGCGCAGGCCGCGTTCCCCGTCGTCCTCAAAATCATTCCGACGTGCGTCTTCAACAAGAAAGACCCCATCGTGCTGGGCGTGGAGATCGAGGAGGGGGTGGCCGCGGTCGGGACGCCGCTCTGCGTGCCGAGCGCGGGCGGCGTCGAGCTCGGCCGGATCGCGTCCCTGGAGCTCAACCACAAATCGGTCGACAAAGCGCACCGCGGCGACTCGGTCGCGCTCAAAATCGAAGCGACCAACGCGGCGGAAGCCGCCCGCATGTTCGGGCGCCACTTCACCGCCGACGACCGCCTCGTGTCGCGCGTCACGCGCAAATCGATCGACGTGCTCAAGACCCACTTCCGGGACGAGCTCGGGCGGGACGACTGGGTGCTCATCGTCAAGCTCAAGAAGCTGTTTGGCATCGATTGATCGAGGGGGGGCGGCGGGGCGTGGGGCGCGTTGGGCGGGGTGGCGGGGCGGCAGCGGGGCGGCGGCGGGGCGTCGCCGCCGCCCCGCGCCACCCCGGTGGTGGAGGAGAGAGAGGAGAGCCAGCGTGTGGGGCGGGGTGGGGGCCTGCAAAGTGGGGGAGGCGCCTGTCGGCGGAGCGAAGAGCGAGGGAGCGTGGCCGCGCTCTGCTCTCCCGTCTCAGACCCGCCGCCATGGCCCCGTCTCCGAGCCCGCCCCCGGGCGACGACGACGACGCCGGTCTGGTCGCTCTGGCCGCGCTGGCGGGCGGGGCGACGCCTGCGGCGGTCGCGCCGCGCTCGTCGCCGCGCGCGGCGTCGCCGCCCGCCCACCCGCTCGTGCGCGCGTACCGCGTGGCGGCCGTGGGGGAGGGACTGGAGCCACGGGCCGACGTGGAGGCCGCGCTGGCGGGCGTGCCGGCGTCGCTCGCGGGCGGTGCGTCGAGATGCGCGCGCGGCGCGGCGCGGGGGCGGCGGCCGGGGCGGGCGCGCCGCCCCACGGGTCGCGCCAGACACGCGCTGAGCCATCGCCGACGGCACGCGCCCCTCCCTCTTCCTCCAGCCGCCGTGCGCCCCTCGCCCGACGTGGGCGCCGCGGTCGCGCTCCCCCCCCTGGACGACGCGCACGCCGTCGCCGCGCTCGTCGCCCTGTTTCAGCGGTGCGTGTGGGTGCCGTGGTGGACGGGATGGGGGGCCGAGCGGCGCGCGCCCCCCCAATCGCCCCCCCCAAAACCAAACGCAGGCCGCCGACAGACGCCCCGCCCTTCTTCCCGCTGCGCTCGCTCGACGCCTCCGGCTCGTCCCTCACGCCCGACGCCGTGCTCACGCTCACCCGGGGGTCGACTGACGCGGGTCTGGTGCGCGGCGGCGTCGCGGGCCTGAAAGCGGCGCGCGCGGGGCTCGGCGCCGGCTTCCCGCGCGCCCTCGCCCTCGCGCCCGCCCTGCTCGCGTCCGTGGCATGGCTCGACGTCTCCCACAACGAGGGCCTGGCCTGGGGCCAGGGGGCGGGGTGGTCCCGCTTTGCGCTGGGGCACGCGGCGGCGCTCGCGCGGCTCGACGCGCGCGCGACGGGCGCGTCGGCCGCCGACGTCGCCGCCCTGCTCGACGCGGTCACCGCGCCGCCGCACGCGGGCGCGCGCCTGCAGGAGCTGGCGGTCGGCCCCGTGCCGCGCGCCGACGGCGGCCGCGGGTGGGGCGCGGGGCTCGCCACCGCGCTCGCCGCCGCCGCCGCCGCCTTGCCCGCCCTGCGCCGGCTCACCGTGGTGGGCATGACGCCCGACGAGGAGGCGGCGCTGGCGGCGTCCCTGGATGCCGGGGTCGAGGCGGCGGGCGAGGAAGGGGGGGGCACTCTATTTTCGCTGCGCCGCGCCGCCCCCGCGCCCGACCCCCCAACCTGGCCGGGCGACACCGTGCTGCCGCCCACGCCGGTGGCGCCGCCGCTTGCGCCGGTCTTTGCCGCCGCCCGACCCGTCGCCGAGCCGGCGGCCGCCTGGGCGGCAGCGCTCACTGGCGCGCCTTCCGCCGCGCCCGCCGCCGACCGGCCGCGCGTCCCGCTGCCAACGGGGGTGCGCCTGCGCGCGGTGGCGACATCGGCCGCGCTCCCGGCAGCGCGGGCGCCGCGGCAGGCGCCGGCCGCGGCGCGCCCCTCCTCCAAGCGCCCGCGGTCGGCGCCCGCCCGCGACGAGGGCGGCGAAGCCCTGCACGAAGCGCACGCCATCGACCTCGGCTCCCAAGATTCCGACGGCGGCGGCCGCGAGTCGGACGGAGGGTCGGCGGGCGCGCGTGTGCGCGCAGGCGTCGACGCTGCGCGCGCGCTGGCGGCGCGCCTGGCGGCGGAGGACGACGCAGCGTGGCCTCCGGCGTCCAGGCGGCGGGTGGTGGCCGAGGCCGAGGAGGCCGCCGCGCCCTGGGCCCGCCCGCGGTCGGCGGCGGCCGCAGGGCGGCCCCGACCGCGCCCTCGCGCCGCCGCGGCGGCCGCTAGCGACGGCGACGACTCGCCGACGGCACCTCTTCGCCGCCCGCACCCGCGCATCGCTTCCGAGCCGCCGGCAAGCACTCAGGGCGACTCGCCCGGGTCTGACGACGCCGCGCCGACGCCCGACCCCGCCGCCGATGCCGCCTTCCTGCTGGACGACGGCGCGGACGAGGACGAGCTGAGACGGGGCGCGGACGAAAACGACCCCGGGCTGGGCGGGCGGCGCACGCGCAAGCGCGGCGCGGCCGACGACGACGACGGCCCCGCTGCGCTCGCCGCGTGGGCGGGCGACGCGGTCGCCCACCTGCACCCGGCCGGCTCGTTCTTTGCGGCACCCACCGGGCCGCGCCGGCCGCCGCGCGCTGGGGCGGAGCCGGCCGCGGGCGGCGGCGGCGCGGTCGGCGCGGCGCTCGCCGCCCTGCGCGCGCGTAGGGCGGGAGGCGTCCCGCAGCAGCCGCCAGCGGCGGTGCGGGTCACGCCCCTGCCCCCTACCCGGAGCGTGGCGCCCACCGCTGCCGCCTATGCTGACGACGTCGACTCGCCCGCGCTCGCGCCGCGCTGCGCCCCCGCCCTCGGCCGCCCCGGCTCCGCCCTGCTCTCCTCGCCGTCGGCGTCCGCGTCCCAACCTGACAGCGGCGGCACGCAGCCGAGCCAAGGGGGGGGCGTGGCGGTCGCTTTTGTGGCGGCGCCGTCGCCGCTCGCGCCGCGGCTGCCGCGCGCGCGCTCCCCCCCCCCACCTTTGGCCGCCATCCCGCGCGAGCTCCAAGCCTGGTCCTGGGACAAGCGCCTGGCGCAGCACCCACCCAACTCGGCCGCGTTCCCGGCGCGCGTCGAGGGGCCGCGCGCGCGGCGGCCGCCGCCGCGGCTGCTGCCGTCACCGTCGCCGCCGCCGAAGGCACGGGCCGCGTCGGCGCGGATAGCGGACGACCGAGGACAGCCACCGGCCAAGCAGCGGCGGGCGACCGACGGCGGCGGGCCTATCGAGGCCAAGGGTGGGGGCGCCGGCAGCAACAGCGACGACGAGCCCCTGGTCGCCCTCGTCGCTCGCGCGCGCGCACTGACGGTGGGAACGCTCCCCGCCCTGCTGCCGGACGCGCAGTCCGCGCCCGAGGCGCAGGCGCCGCCGGCGCGCGGCACGGGCACGCCGCGCCGCCTCCCCGCGCCCGCCGGCTCGCCACCGCCGCCGCGCCCGCGGTCGGCGGTCATCCCCGAGAGCGACGACGAGTGAGAGAGACAGGGGGGGAGGGGCTCAGATCCAGGCTTGTTTGTTTTTCTGCTGTTGCACTTTCCTCCCCTCGTCACTTGTTCTTGCGCCGCTTCGCCGTGCGCTTGGTCCGGTCCTTGCCCTTTTTGTCGGACAGGGCCCGCTTGCGGTCGGCGGGCGCGTCGGCGTCGGCGTCGGCGGCGCCGTCGCCCGCCGCGGGGCCCGACCCCGACCCCGGCGGCGCGGGCGCCCAGTGAGCGGCCACGGCCGGCTGCTTCATGTACAGGGCGACGGCTTGCTTGCGGTCGGCCGCGGCGTGCACGCGCAGGAAGCCGTCGACGCCGGTCGAGGCAATGAAACGGCCGCCGAGCCCCGGGTGGGGCGCCACGCACGCCACCCCCCCCGTCGCGCCCTTGAGCACGCCCTCCGGCCGCTTGGTGCCCAAGTCGACGAGGCGCAGCAGGCCGGACGCGTCGCCGGCCCACACGCAGGCGCCGCCGGCCGTGGGCGTGGGCGCGAGCGCGGTGACGGGCTTCGGCCCGATGTCGACAAAGGCCGCCGGCCGCTGCCCGTGCCGGCTGTCGTACAGCCGCACCCGGCCGCGGGCGGTGCCGGTGGCCAGCACGCGGCCGCCGGGGTCGAGCGCGTCGAGGAAGACGACGGACGACGAGGAGGGAGGATGCACGAGGCCGAGGCGGTCGGGCTTGTCCCCTTTGCCCCGAAAAATGTGGCCCCCGCGCGCGCCCAGGTCGTAGACCGCGACCTCGCCCTTGGCCGCGACGGCGGCGGCGCGGCCGGTGGGGGCGTGGGTGGCGAGGGCGGTGAGGGACGGGAGGGCGGCGAGCTTGCCGGCGAGCGTGAGCGCCGCGGTCCCAGCGTCGACGCCGCCTCCGCCGCCGCCGTCGCCGCTGAACAGCCGGATGCCACCGCTCTCCGACGCGGCCACCAGCAGCGGCAGCCGGGTCGCGCCCGTGCCCGCGGCGTGCGGGAGAAAGGCCAGGCCGCGCGGCGTCGGCGCGCCGTCGCCCGCCGCGGGCGCCACCGTCGCCGTCGTCGCGCCGGTGTCGGGGTCGGTCAGCGTGATGCGGCCGTCGGCGCGGCCGAGGGCCAGGAGGGAGGTGCCTGGAGGGGGAGGGGGAGGGGTGGACCGGCGCCGCGCCGCGGCCGTCGCGCGCCCAACCCCTTCCCTTCCCCCTCCCACCTTCGTCCGCCCACCCGCCCCCGACCACGTGCAGCGCAGACGCGGTGACGCCCGACCGCTCCTTGTCGGGCTCGCCCCTGCGAGAAAGGAGAGGGAGGAGAACAGGGCATCGGCGCGCGTCACTCAAACTGCCGCCAGCCTCCCCCCACGCCCACTCTGTGCGCACCAACGGTGCACCACGTCCAGGATGGCCAGTTCGGCGACGGACGGCGCGTCGGCGACTGATGGATGGGGGGCGGCGCGTCGGCGGCCGTTGCGGCGCCCACTGCCCCGCCGCCTAGCGCCGGCTGCGGTCTCACCTCGAACCAGCCCAAGCTCGTCAGCGACGACGATGCGGACGCGGGGCGCCATAGCGTCCCGATGGGGGCGCGCGGCAGAGTGTGAGCCGTCGGCCTGCGCCGCCACACCCGCCGCCCGGCGGTTGCGCCGCCCCTTCGCCGCCGAAGGGGCGGCGGCCGCCTTCAATGCGCCCATCCACGAGCGGCGCCTCGACCTCCCGCCGTGCCGCGCTCGCGGGCGCCGCCGCGCTCCTGGCCCCCCGCCCCGCGGCCGCCCACATAGAGACGGCCCGCCTGCTCCCCAGCGGCGGCGGCCTGTCGGGCTTTGCGGCGGCGCCGCCGCGTGGCGCGCTCGGCGGGCCGCCGCCGCGGCCGCCGCTGGCTGAGGACGACGTGGGCGCCCAAGCGAGAGCGGCGCTGGCTTTATTGGCTGGTGGCGATGCAGCAGCCGCCCGCGGCGAGTGGGAGGCCGCGCTGGCGTCTTACCAGGCCGCGTCGCGCTTCGACGGCCTCGCGCTCGCCCTGCGTGCGCGCGCCGCCGCCGGCCGCATGCTCTTCCAGCTTGGCAGAATTGACGACGCCTTACTAGCGTACGAGGACCTGGAAGCCGGCGGCGGCGGCGGCGGGGAGGTGCACGCGGCGCTGGCTGTCGCGCGCTATGCTCTCCGCCGCGCGGGCGCCGAGGGCGAGTGGGCGGCCGCGACCGCGCTGGAGCCACGGTGGGAGGATGTGGCCTACGTGCGGCGGACGTGGCCGCCCGCGATGGCGGCGGCGGCTGAGCGGTTTTTGGAGCTCCTGTGAGAGGGTTGGCCTTTTTTCGTCCGCCGCGTTTCCCGGGCGACCACACTTGCAACCGCGAGAGAGGGAGTGAGAGAGACAGAGAAGCAGGGCCGCCGCCGGCCGTGCCGCGCGCGGCGCGGGCCCTTGCACGAAAGAGTCGCCCACCCACCACCCCGCCTCTCCCCACCCCATCACGGCGCCCAGTGGTGCGTCGCGTGCTTGCGGTCCTCCGCCATCCACTCGGCCGCCTGCGTCGCGTAGTAGGTGAGAATGATGTCGGCCCCCGCGCGGCGCAGGCAGAGCAGCGCTTCTAGCACCGCCGCCCGCTCGTCCAGCCACCCGCGCTCCGCCGCCGCCTTGAGCATGGCGTACTCGCCCGACACGTGGTAGGCGGCGACGGGGAGGGAGGTGGCGTCCCGGAGGAGGCGCACGACGTCGAGGTAGGGGAGCCCCGGTTTCACCATCAGCACGTCCGCCCCCTCGGCCTCGTCCGCCTCCGCCTCGCGCAACGCTTCCCGGTAGTTGGCGGGGTCTTGTTGGTAGGTGGCTTTGGTCGCGGGGATGACGCGGCCGCCGATCGACGCGGCGGGGGCCGAGGCGAGGGCGTCGCGGAAGGGGCCGTAGAAGGCGGACGCGTACTTGGCGGTGTAGGCCTGTCGAGGGGCGGTGTGTGTGTGTGTGTGTGTGTGTGTGTGTGTGTGTGGGCGCGCGCGCCGGGCGCGCGGCAAACCCCACGCGCTCCCCCCGCCCCGCCCCCTCTGCCCCCACCATGATCGAGACGTCGGTGAACCCTTCCCCGTCGAGCGCGGCCCGAATGGCCCCCACCCGGCCGTCCATCATGTCGGATGGGGAGACACAGTCCGCGCCCGCGCGCGCTTGCGACACCGCCTGCCGGCACAGGAACTCGACCGTCTCGTCATTGAGAACCGTGCCGTCGTCCGCCACGATGCCGTCGTGGCCGTCGACGTTGTACGGGTCGAGGGCGACGTCCGTGTAAATCTCCAGGTCGGGGAATGTGGCGCGCAGCAGGCGGATGGCGCGCTGCACGAGGCCGTCGTCGTTGAAGGCCTCCTCGCCGGTGCGCGTCTTGAGGTTGTCGGGGGTCTGCGGGGGGGGAGGGAGGAAAGGGTGTTGGCGGCGGGGTCGCGCCGCGCGCGCGGCCCCCCAAACCACCCCTCGCCCTCCCCCCTCTCCGTCTCTCGCCTTGGGGAAGAGGACGACCGAGTTGACGCCCGCCGCCCGCGCGCGCTCCACCTCGCGCAGGAGGCCGGATTTCCAGCCGAGGCGCGACACGCCGGGCATCGACGGGATGGGGACGTCGCTCTCGCCGTCGTGGATGAACACGGGGAGCAGCAGGTTGGCGGGCGTCAGGTACGTTTCCGTGACCGCTTTGCGGATGGTGGGCGAGCGGCGGTTGCGGCGCGGGCGCGAGGGCAGGTCCTGGAGGAAGGGGTCGGGTCTGGTCGCGGGCGGCGGCAGCGGCGCCGTCGCTCCCGCGCTCCGCGCCCCGACTTCCGCCCCCGTTCCCGCGCCCGCCGCACCTGAGGCGGCACCACGGGCGTGCCGGGCGGCACACCGGCCTGAGGGAGGACAGGGAGGGAGGGGGCGTCGGCGGGCGGCGGCGCGACGCGGGCGGGCCCCGCCCGCGCGCCCGGCGGCGCCCCACGGCGGGTGGCGGCCGCGCGCGTGGCGTCCGGGCGCCAATGGCGCCCAATGCGCCCCCCTCTTACCCGCTGCGGCGCGACGACCGCGCGCGCCGCGTCGGCGACCGCGCGCGCCGCGCGCGCGCGCGGCCGCACGCGCGAGGCGGGGGTGACGCGCAGGGCGGGCATGGTGAGGCGGGAGGAGGGACGCGGGGTGTGACACACGCCTTCCTCTCTCGCTTCAATTTTTCTGCGGCGCCTCTGGCAGCCCAAACCCGTCCCTCCCCCCCGCCCCCGCCGCCACCGCCGCCGGCCGCGCAGGCGCGGCCGGCAGCTCGGACGGGTCGTCGGCCAGGTAGGACGGGCCGGACTCGGACGCGGTGGCGGCTTCCGCGGCGAGCTCGGCGTCGAGCGCGTCGAGCTCCCCGAGCAACTCGTCCTCGTCCAAGCCGTCGGGCGTCGCAAACGTCTGCCCCATGACCTCCTGAATCTCGGCCTGGGCGTCCATGAGGTCGGCCATGTCGTCCTGAGGAGGAGAGGAGGGTGGTGGGTCGAGCGGGGCGCGCGCGCGCGTCACTCTCCACCCCCCTCCTCCCTCTCACCTGAAGCTTCTCGATGGACGACACGTCCAGGTTCTTGTCCTTCATCGCGGTCTTCAGTTCCGTGCCCGCCGCGCGCATCGCCGACACCGTGTCGGCCGTGTCCTTGACCGACTGCAGCGCAAAGGTCGTCTGCTCCATGTTGAACTGCTGGTTGTACAGGGCGTCGCGCTGTGATTCGTACAGCTTCTTCTGCTTGAGGACCTGAAGAGGGATACGGAGGGTGGAGGGAGGGCGTGGTGTCCGCGCGTTTTTTTTTGGCTCCTCCGCCCCCGCCCGCGACTCCACCTCTCTCCCTCTCCTCTCCTACCTGCAGCGCGCGCCGTTTGGCTGCGTCCTGGGCGGGCCCCGGGCGCGCCTTCCTAATCGCTTCCCGCAGTGGCACGAGCTGGGCGTCGAGCTTTTTGATCTTGTCGTCCAGGCTATGATGTGAGGTGGGCGCATGTGTGGGTGGGCGGCGGTGGCGCGCGCGGGCGCGTGCATGGGCGCGGCGCTGGGCCCGCGGCGCGCCGTGCGCGCCCTCCCGCCACCTCTCCTCCCTCCTTCTGTTCCTCACCCATCGCCCCGGGTCGTCAAGCGCTCGCTGGCCTCGTCCAGGGACACGGCCTTGGGCGGCGGCTTGCGCGTGCCGAAGATGCGGCGCATGGCAGCGCGAGCGTGACGCGGGCGGCGGCGCGGGTCCCGGTGGGAGGAGCGGCGAGGCTTGAGACGAGCGCGGCGACACGCGGTGCGCGCCCGCGCGCCGACGGCGTGTGTGTGGGCGGCGTGTGTGTGTGGTGTGGTCGCGGCCGCGCGCACACTCGTGGCCCGCCTCCCGGGCCTCCTCCGGCCGTCCACGCCTGGCGTGCGATCGGCCTGCAGGTGAGCTGTCGTGCGTGGGAGGTCGGCGGAGGGAGTGGCCGTGACGCGGCCGCCCGCGCGCGCCGCGTGTGTTGGCCCGGCGGGCGTCGCCGAGGCTCGCCCCGCGCGCCCGCAAACACCCCGCTCCCGCCCGCCTTAACTGGCGATGCATGCGTTCACCTCGACTAGGGCGGCGGCGCGAGCCTTTGGTCGCGGCCGCGGCCGCGATGCGCCGCGCATTGCGTCGCCTAGCCTCACGGCCCGCGCCGCACCCTTTTCCCCAGCCATGCTCCCTCCGCGCGCCGCGTTCCATGCGCTGCTCGTGCTCCTCGCTATCGCGGCCGCGCCGTCCGCCACCGCGCAGTACAGAAACGCGCTGCCGCCAGGCACGCACGCGGACGTCGGCGTCCGGCTCGTCCTCCTCGGCGGCGGCCTCACCCCCATCAACGCGCGCGACCTCGAAGTCACCCGCAAATCCATGCGCGACGTGCTCAACTGGCTGGGCGACGACATCGCCGTCCGCCCCGCGCGGCTCGAGTCCGGGTCGGCCGACGGCGCGGTCGTCGCCCTCACCGTGCAAGCCGCGCCCTACCGGCTGGATGAAATTGAGCGGCTCGTTCGGGAGAAGATCGATCTCCAGATCCTGGCGGGCGCGATGCGCGCGAACGGAATGTATGGTCTGTGGAAAGCAAACCTCGTGGGCATGAGCGTGCGCCCCGCCGGCGACCGGGCGACGTACGCGGTCGACCCGCCCGCGCCGGCGCCGACGCCGGAAGCGGGGGCGACGGCGGTGCCGGCGGCGGTTCCGGCGGCCGTTTCGGCGCCGCCGGCGACCGAGACTCCGCCGGCCGCCAAGCCGGCGCCCTTGGTGGCGCCGCCGGCGACCACAACTGCTGTGCCGCCGCCAGCGGCGACCGTGGCGCCCGAGACGCCGCCGGCGACGACCTCGCCGCTGCCGCCTCCGACCACAGAGCCGGTGCCCGTTGCGCCGCCGCCGACGAAGCCGGCCCCGGTGCCGCCTCCCGCGGCGACCGAGCCACCGCCGGCGACGACCGCACCGCCGCCCCCGACCGCCACCAAGCCGCCGCCGAAACCGGCGCCCAAGCCGCCGCCGACCGAGCCGCCGGCGACGGCGCCGCCGGCCACCACGTTGCCTCCCACCACGCCGGCGGTGACCGCGCTGCCGCCGCCTGTCCCGACGAAACCTCCCCCCGCGGCGCCGCCGACCATCGCGCTCGACCTCGCGCTCCCCCCCGACGCCGCCGCCGCCGCGTCCCAGCCCGGCGGCGAAGCCGCGCTGCGCAAGGCCATCGCGGACGCGACGGGTCTGAGCCCCGAAGAAGTCATTCTGGTGCCGACGCCCGACCCGGCGCCGGCGGCGGCGGGTGCGGGCCGGCGGTTGGCCCAGGCCGCGCCCGGGGCGCCTTCCACGGCTGCAGACCCGCCCAAGTTCCGCATTGAGCTGCGCCCCGCGTCCCAGGCGGCGGCGCGCGAGGCCGCGGCCCGCGTGCGCGACCTGCAGCGCACGGGCGGCGAGGCGCTCTCGACCGCGCTCGAGTCCGCCGGCCTGCCCACCGGCGGCGCCCCTTTGACCCTGTCCGACCTGGCATTCTCCGGCTTCTCGCCCGACGCGCCCGCGGGCGGCGGCAAGGCCAAGCCTTCCCCGCGCGCGGTCGCGGTCGCCGCGTCGCTCGGCGCGGTCGCCGCGCTCGCGCTCGTCGGCCTGACCACCGCCCTGTGCGTCTGCTGCCGGCGCCGCCGCGCGCGGCGCAGCGCGGCGGCGGGCGCGCCCGCGGCGGCGGCGCCGTCTGGCAAGGGCCGCGCGGCCCCTCCGTCCGCCAAGCTCGCCGACAATCCCCTCGCCGACGCCGAGGCCGGGTCCGCCGCCGCCTCCTTTTTCACGAAACCGTCGCCGCCCCCGCTCCGGGGCGCGGTGCCGGCCGGCGCGCCCGCGCGCGCGCCGCTGCCGCCGGCGCCGCCCGCTGGCGCGCTGCCCGCGGGCGCCGAGCCGCGCTCGTTCCGCATGACGCTGGACGACGAAGGGCAACCGTCGTCCCCGCCCCGGCCGGCGGCGGCGGCGCTGGCGCCTCCTCCTGCGACCAAGGCCGCCAAAAAGCGCGCCGCCAAGAAAGCGGCGGCCGCCGCTGCCGCCGCCGGCGCCGCGGCTGCCGCCGCCACCGCGGCGTCCGCCGCCGTCGTGGCGGCTGGCGCGGCGGGGGAGCGGGGCGGCGGGAGCGCGGAGGAGGGCGCGCTCGCGGCGGAGCACGCGCGGCTCGTGTCTGAAGCCGCGCACCAAGCCGCCGTCGCCGCCCGCGAGGCCGAGCGCCGGGCCGCGGCCGCCGAGCGCGCGCGCGCGGCGGAGACGGCGGCTGCGGCTGCGGCTGCGGCCGAGGCGGAGGCGCGCGCGCGCGCGGCCGAGCTCGAGGCCGCGCGGATGCGCGTGCGCGACTCACGCACCGCCTCGCTCGCCTCGTCCGCCGCGCCCTCGCGCGCGTCGTCCGCCGCGCCCCTGTCGCGCACCGGGTCCCGCCTGCGCGCGGCGTCGGCCGCGTCCGAGCCGGGGGCGGCGCGCGGCGGGTCGGGCGTGGGCGTCTTCCTGAAGCGCGCCGGGTCGTCCGCGGGGTCGGACGCGGGCGCCGTGCTGGCACGCGCGCCGTCGGCGTCGGCGCTGGTCGAAGCGGCGGCGGTGGTGGCGGTTCAGGCGGCGGCGCGGGCGCCGTCGCCGGCGCCCGTGGCGCCCCCTCCGCCCGCGTCGACCGCCTCCTTTGACGACGCCCGCTCCCACGCCACCACGTCCTCCTTTGCCGACGCGCGGTCGACGGCGACGGCGTCGACGTACGCGGACGCGCGGTCTGTCGCGGGCAGCGACGTGGCGCCGCGCGCGCCCGCGTCGGCGTCGGGCACGGAACCCTTTGCCGACGCAGCGTCCACCGTGCCCTCGTCCACGGTTGCGTCCGCTGTGGAGACGGCGTCCGACTTTCCGTCGAGCGTGCCCATGGCGGTCGCGGGCGGCGACGACGACGCGCCGGCGACCGACCCCGCGCTCGCTGCCACCTTGGCCGCCCTGGACGCCGAGGAGGCCAACATTGCGGCCGCCCTGGCCGCCACGCACGCAGAAGTGGAAACCGCGGCCGCGCGCGCGCGCGCGGCCGGCGCCGAGGCGGCCCAGGCCGCGGCGGTGTCGGACCTGCACGCCTCGGCCGCCGCGTCCGCCGCGGCCGACGCCGCCCTGTACGCCGCCGAGCGGGACGAAGCCCGCGCCCAACTCGCTCGCGTGCGGGGCGAGGCTCGCGAGCGGTCGCCCGCGCGCGCGCGCGCGGCGGCGGCTGCGGCCGACTCGGCGCGCGCCGGCGAGCGCGCGCGCGCACTGTCGTCCGAGCGTGAGGCGTTGCGCGGCATGCTGGCCCGGCTCAAGCAGGCGGAAGGCGAGGCCGAGAAGGGTGGGGGGGCGCCGCTAGAGTGAGGAAAAAAAATTTGGGCGTGGCCGCTGGGGGGGTGGGGGAGTCGCGGCCGGCCGCCGCGCCTCGCACGAGGGGCGGCGAGCGATTGTCCGTCCACATGCTAGTCTTGCACACCGGTCGAGAAAACAGGAAACGCACAAACGCAAAAACAGACAGGCCCCCTCTCCCTCTCCCCTCGTCTTCAGTCCTCGCCCACCGCGCGGAGCCCGCCGGCCCCCACCTCGAGCACGACGCCGCCGCCTTCACCCTCGCGCGGCGACGCCCGCACCCAGCGCTCGCCCGCGGGGCCGGACCCGGCCTCGAGGTCATAGCCGCCGCGCCGCGCCGTCGGCGGCCACCCCCTCGGGAGGCCGGTGCCGCCCACCCCGCCCTCGCCCGGGCGCGGGGGGAGAACGGCGTGGGTGGCCACGATGGCGGCCGCGCGGTGGCCGCGCAGGGCGGCGCGGAGGCGGGTCGCGGCCGCCGCCGACGCCGGGGCGAGGCCGAGCGCGCCGCGGCCGCCGCCCTCGCCCCGGCACCGGGACGCCAGGCTGGCGGCCGCGGTCGTCGCGCGGTCGGCCCAGTAGAAAGCGGCCGCGTTGTCCAGGAGGAGCAGGCGGCAGGGAGGTGGCGGCGGGGGAGGCGCGGCGTCGCCGTCGGCGCCTCCCCCACCCCCTTCCAGCAGCGGCTTGAGCACGGTCAGCGTGGCCAGCAGGTCGAGCGTGGAATGGCACTGCACGACGGCGAGGCCGGCGAGGCCGGCCGCGGCGGCCGCGGCGGCGCCGCGCGCGGACGCGCCGGCCGCCGTCGCGCGCGCCAAGAGCGCGTCCCGCACCCGCTCCCCGTCCAGGGTGCCGTCGCAGTCGATGTAGACGACGCGCTCGCCGCGGCCGAGGGGGGCGGGGAGCAGGGCGTCGGCGGCGGCCTGGGGAGAAGAGGAGGGA
>Ga0315284_10000943_pt1 | contig 40304 bp, 38 predicted proteins | sample YL17G09_16_MG_FD_203696 | JGI IMG/M metagenome (GOLD analysis project Ga0315284, IMG submission 203696) | Sediment microbial communities from Yellowstone Lake, YNP, Wyoming, USA - YL17G09_16 | ecosystem: Environmental > Aquatic > Freshwater > Lake > Sediment | place: USA: Wyoming | collected...
CCTATGTCTTCGTCAATTTGTCTTGCCTGATGTGGGCCAGTAATTTTGTACTGGGAAGGACCCTGCGGGAGGAGGTCGGGCCTCTGATGCTTACGGTCTCCCGTTTTGTGGTGGCCTCCCTATTCTATGCGGTAATCCTTGGCCGTTCTGCCGTCAAGGAGCGACTGCTCCCCCGGCACTGGGCTTTGCTGACAGCCATGGCACTTACAGGGGTGGTGGGATTTCCTGTCCTTCTGTATCGGGGTCTTCAACTCACGACAGCAACAGATGCCGTGCTGATCAACGCAACTGGTCCGCTCATGACGGCGGTCCTGGCTGCGATCCTGCTAAAGGAGCGATTGTTCCCTCGTCATATTCTTGGTGGGCTCATATCGTTTTTCGGCGTGGCGCTGATCGTCAGTGGGGGTTCATTCGAAAGGCTCCAGCAGTGGCATGTTAATGTCGGTGATTTATACATCCTTCTTGCTGTTGTGCTCTGGGGGCTTTACCCCGTTAGAAATAATGCCCCGCTGCTCTGCGGCGGGGTTACATTTTAGAATAATTCCGGCGGGGTCTAATGCCCCGCTGGAATTTCTAACGGGGTTTACTCGGTGATCAGCCGTTGGGCAACGCGATCGCACTCTGTTTTTTCGGTAACGGCTATCTCCACGTGGATGGCCCTCCCCCTTTTCCTTGGGGCAGCAGCCGTGGGGTGGCAGCCTACACCAACCAACTGGAGCTGGCACCTCGTGCTGGCAGTCGTCTATATCGGTATTTTCCCTTCGGGGGCTGCCTTCCTGTCATGGAACGAAGGGGTGCGTCGGGTCGGGCCGAACCGGGCGATGGTATTCTATAATATGCTCCCCGTTTACGGATCGATATTGGGGGTGATTCTGCTCGGAGAGTCCCTCGGGGCGCAGCATTTTATCGGCGGCGGCCTGATCCTGGCAGGTAGCCTCATCGCCATCTGGCCGGATTTGAGAATCCCATAAGAGGGAGTCTTTATCCTCAATGCTCTGAATCGCTTCCCCGGACTGTCTCCTGTCCTCCGTAATTCGGAATGTCTTAATCTGAAGGAAATATTTTTCCATTATGTGGAAATTTATGTTTTAAAAGAAGAAAATTGATTCTTACCCGAAGAAAGAACCAAAGGTAATTCGAGTAAAGAAGTGGAATCTGCGGTCAAATCACGTCAAATTTGAAAGAAGGTATGTAATTTGCGTTGCAAACAGGTAGCAAATTTTACTAGTGAAAACTTGACAATTTCATTGATAGATGTGATAATAGCCGCTCTTGAGATTCAACGGAGCACAAGAGAGTTATGAAAGGAAATAAGATATGAGTAAGTACCTCAATTATCGGGCATTTTGGTTTATCCTAATCATTTTAATTGGATGTGTAAGTAAGACTTCTTTGAATCTTTCCGATTCCCAGGCATCTCGGTTAACTACAGAATCCGGCATGGAATCGAATAAAGACTATATTCTCCAGATAGGAGATGCCTTGGAGATTATTTTTTTCTACAACCCTGAATTGAACCAGACGGTAATGATTAGGCCAGACGGGAAAATATCTCTTCATTTAGTCGGTGAATTGCTTGCAGCAGAATTACCGCCGTCAGAACTAAACGAAGTGATAATTGAAAAATATAGGGAGATTTTGAAAAGGCCAGGAGTTACTGTCAATGTCAAAAAATTTGAAGAACGGAAGGTATACGTAGGTGGGGAAGTCATGATACCTGCAATGATACCTTTTAACAGAGGTGTGACTGCACTAGGGGCAATTCTCAGTGTGGGAGGGTTCAAAGAGACCGCTTCTAAGAAAAGTGTAATCATTATTAGCAAAGGTCCAGTAAGTTTGCCCATTGCGAGAAGTGTAGATTTAGGGAAAGTGATTTCGGGAAAGGCGCCTGAAGGTGATATACTCCTTCAACCCTTTGATATCGTCTATGTCCCTAAAACTTTTATTGCTGAAGTTAATAAGGTCGTGGAACAATATATTACTAAATTGATCCCGGGTCAGTTAAGCGCAGGTTTTTCCTATGCCATCGTCAAGGATAGAGATAGGATTCCGTGAGGAGGCCTAATTCACCGGACATACTCTTTTTCTTGAGGCATGGGATATATTTAGGGAGAAATCACCGATGAGACCTTTAAGGGCTGAGAGCGTTAGGGAAGAATTTGAGCCTCTATGCGCTAAACTCATAACCTGCCATCATCAAGGCAAGAAAACCATGATGATGGCAAGCTGTCATGAAGGGGAGGGAACCACGACATTGGCTGTCAGTTTTTCTCAGACCTTTGTGCAAAAGGTTCAAGGTGAGGTTTTACTTGTGGATGCAAATTTGCACCATCCGACCTTGGAAAAAGCTTTTAAAGTGAAGGGGACCATGGGTTTGACAGACTTCATATCTGGGGAGATTGAATTGGAGGCAGTGATTCAAGAAACCGAAATAACAAATCTCAAGATATTAACTGCAGGCAACAGGGTTTCAAGTCGAATCGCCATCTTCAATTCTGAAAAGTTCGAGAATTGCCTCGAAGAATTTAAAAAAAGGTTTCAATTTATCATCTTTGATTCTGCCCCCATACTCCCTTACTCTGATTCGCTTCACCTTTCTTCAAAGGTGGATGTGATTATTTTGGTTATAGAAGCTGAGAAAACACGCTGGGAGGTTGTCCAAGGAGGCATCCAAAAATTAGAGAATGTAGGGGGCAAGGTTTTCGGAACCATCTTAAACAAAAAGAGATATCACATTCCGAACTTCGTTTATAAAAGATTATAATTGGTTTTTAAAAATAGTTCACCTCTCAAAAATTATTAATTGGTTCTATTGATCGTCGAACTCTATCAGCATTCTTTCCGGAGCAATTCTCAGACATGGTTATTTTAAACAGAAGTTTACAAATAAAAGTATTTAAATTTATTGATGTCGCCACAATCACCTTTTGTTTTGGACTTACCTTTTTTATGACCAAGGAGAATGCCCCTCTCTCTTATCTCTTGTCCAGGCGGATTGAGATCAAACAACTGTTTTGGTTTGCCATCTTCATTTTGGTTTGGCACGTGACCTTTTGGTCTGGGGGGTTATACCACTCCAGGAGAATCAGCGGAAAATTGAAAGAGTATGTGGACATTCTTAAGTGCACCTCATTTGGAAGCTTATTTATGTTTTTAGGTGGCTATGTAATTGGGATAGAGTTTTTTGATAAATCCTTCATGTTTGCTTTCTGGTCCAGTAGCAGTTTGGCCATTATTTTTGGAAGAGTCATTCTTCGCTATGCCCTGGCTGCCATGAGGAGTCGGGGAATCAATCAAAAAATGGTCCTGATTGTAGGAACAGGGAAGAGGTCACAGGGACTGGCGGAAATGATCCAAGGGAAGAAAGAGTTGGGGTACAGGATATTGGGTTTTGTTGACGATGAATGGGATGGTCTGAGGGAATTCAAAAATCCTTCTCCCTTGTTAGGAGATCTTAAGGAAATTCCCAGAATCCTTAATAATAACGTGGTGGATGAGGTTTTCATCGGTCTACCTATTAAATCGTACTACAATAAGATCCAGGAGATCATCGACCACTGTGAAAAACAGGGAATCATGGTTCGAATTTTAACTGATTTCTTTACGGGCCGTCTGGCTAAGTCCCAATTAGATATTTTGGATGAAACTCAAGTAATGACTCTCTACTCTGCCCCTTATAGAGGTTCGGAAGTGGTGGCCAAAAGGGTAATCGATCTAGTTTTTTCTACAGCCCTGTTAATCCTTTTTACCCCCCTCTTCATCGTGGTTGCTATCTTAATGAAATGGAAAACTGCAGGATCTGTATTCTTCCTTCAAGATCGTGTTGGCTTGAATAAAAGAGTGTTCAAGATTATTAAGTTTAGAACAATGGTGGAAAATGCTGAAGAACTTCTGTCTTCTTTTGAACATCTAAATGAAATGAATGGGGCGACATTTAAAATTAAAGATGATCCTCGTTTAACTAAGATGGGGAGGATCCTCAGAAAAAACAGTATCGATGAACTACCTCAACTGATCAACGTTCTAAAAGGGGACATGAGTTTAGTCGGCCCACGCCCCCTCCCGTTGAGGGACTATCGAGGATTTGACACAGAATGGCAAAAGAGGCGTTTTAGCATTAAGCCAGGTCTTACTTGCCTTTGGCAAATAAATGGCCGAAGCAATGTCGATTTTTCTAAATGGATGGAATTGGATATGGAATACATTGACCATTGGTCTTTGCGACTCGATTTTAAAATACTATTGGAGACTATTCCTGCCGTAATCATGAGAAGAGGTGCCATGTAGATTTGAATCCTTCACAACGTGTTTTAAAGAATACGGTTTATCAAGTAGTTGGCCAAATGTTTCATTTGCTCCTCAGCATTGTGACATTGGCCATGATTGCCAGATATTTAGGGGTAGAGGATTATGGAAAATTTTCTCTTATTTTTGTGGTCCTCTCTTTTTTTATCATCCTGACGGACTTTGGCATCAACGACATCGTTGTCCGAGAACTTTCCAAAGACAAATCGAGAATTCCCAGGATGATGTATGATTTATTTTTGCTAAAATTTCTGCTTAGCCTCGGTGCAATCGGCCTTTCCATACTATTTATCTTTATTTTCAACTATTCAATAGAGATTCGCTCGCTCCTTGCCTGGGCATCCCTTTCCCTTCTCTTTATTTCATGGGGTTCCATTGGAACTATCCTCTTCAGGGTTAATCTTTGGATGGAACGTTCGGCCATTGCCAATATGGCGAAAGATTTTGCTCTCCTTTTCTCCGTATATGGGGTCATTTTTTTTAAAGGACATCTCCTCCATCTCATTTGGGCCTCCTTATTCGCCCACTTGGTCAATTTTGGGTTTAACTTCTTTCTCATGCGTGATGTTATGAAAGGTTCTTTAACGCCCCGCGACCTTACCCTCTGGAGGGGAGTCATTCGGAGTGCATTTCCCCTCGGCCTAGCCTATCTTGCAGTGACCTTATATGCAGGAATCGATACCGTACTTCTGGATCGGATGGTAGGAGAAAGCGCGGTTGGGTATTACAACGCTGCTTATAAATTTGTCTACCAAGCGATCGTTCTACCCATCGCCTTTGTCAATTCCCTTTTTCCCTTTATGTCTGAATACTGGCATCATGACCAAGAAAAACTGAAGAGGCTTATTCAAAAGGCTTATGACTTTATGGTGCTCATTGCCATTCCATTTGGCGTGGCCGTTACCATTACAGCTCCGAAGCTTATTTTACTGATCTACGGGGATCAATACACTCCATCTATATTGTCGCTCCAGATCTTAATCTGGGCTGTCGTCCTCATGTTTCAAACGATCATTTTCGGATATATGATGGTGGCATTGGATCAACAGCGGAAGTCAATGGTAGTTGATCTCTGTGCTTTAGGGCTCAATATCGGATTAAATTTGATCCTGATTCCTTCCCTAAGCTTTATCGGTGCCTCGATCACGACGGTGATCACCGAGTTATTTGTCTTCATCCCCACCCTTTATATCATTCAAAAAAGATTAAATTTTTCCCTTTCATTACGCAAGTTGCCTAAATCCTTCTTCATCAGTGGACTTTGCGCCCTATTGCTTATTCTTTCCGATTCACTCCACCTTTTCATTCAACTGGCCATTGGTATTGGCGGATATGCGTTTTTAATCTATCTCTTTAAACTGGTGCCAAAGGAAGACTTACAATTGTTCTGGCAGAAAACAAGATCCGGAAGGACTCTTTGAGATCGATGGAAAGGATCAAGGAAAACAGAATAAATCTCCTTTTTGTAAGCCCTGGCTACAAACCTTATCTAGGAGGAACAGAAAGGATCGTTGAGCAGCTCTCTAAGGAGTATTTGCGGCTGGGGGAGGTTAATCGGGTCGGCGTTTTGACGACCTTTATGGATTTTAATCATACACCCCCTAAAAGAAATACTTCTCTCCCTTCAGAAGAAGTCATGGACGGAGTGAAGGTTTACCGGGTGAATTTTGCACCTCAGAATTTAAGGTTTTTCTATACCTTACCCGTAGGACTTGTCTCTTGGGAGGTAAAAAGAGTCGTTGAGGATTTTCAACCCCATATCATTCACTTCTTATTGTGCGAATGGTTTGTGGCCAATGCCTGGGTCTACCTTCTCACCCGTAAAAGAAATCACCATGTCTATACGATCCCATTTCATGAACCTCCCGAAAGGCTGAGATATTTGCCGATGAAGTATGTAAATGCTTTCTTAGGCAGAAACGTCGATAAGGTTCAAGTTCACTCCTCTTATATTAAGAAAAGGGTCACGGAGTATTATCATATCCCCAGGGAGAAGATAGAGGTTATCCCCCTTGGAAGCAGTTTCAAGACCCCTTGTGAGGTGATGGAAAAGAGATATCCGAAGGATGTCATTCATTTAATATCGGTCGGTCGTTTGTCCTATGACAAAGGTCAGTTAGAACTTCTCCAAGTTTTCCACAAGGTTTATCGGAAATTAACCAAAGAGACGAAGCTTATCTTGGTCGGTGGTGACGGAGGACATCAGAAGGAGATAGAGCAGTACATCGAGAAGAATGGATTGGAGAAATGCGTCACACTAGTCGGTTTCGTTTCCGAGGATGGGCTAGATCAATTCTATCGGCAGGGAGACATCTTTATTTTACTGACACGGGTCGAATCCTTCGGGTTAGTATTTGCTGAAGCCCAGTCTTATGGACTCCCTATCATCGGATATCGCATCGGTCCTCTGGAGGCGGTATTTAAGAAAGGGGCTATCCTTGTAGAACCTTTTCATCAGGATAAAGTGGCTGATGCCATCGAGCATTTGGTGAATGACGACGATCTACGGAGTGAGTTGAGTAGGGAAGCCTTTGAATACGCTCGAGATCACTTTTCTTGGGAGAATACGGCCAAGCATTTTTTGACCCTTTATCATAAAGTCCTTGAAAATAAGAGTTAGGGAGCGTTCCATTGGATCTGGTGTTATCCATTGTGAATTACAACACGAAAAAATTATTACATCAATGCTTACAATCCATTTTTTCCTCTTCGACTGGTTTGAAGTACCAGGTCTATGTGGTTGACAACCATTCCTTGGATGAGAGTTCAAAAATGTTGGAATCCCTCTTCCCCAAAGTTTTTTTAATTCGAAATGATCAGAATAAAGGTTTTGCACGGGCGAATAATCAAGTCGTAAGAATGACAAATTCGAGGTATATCCTGATACTTAACCCCGACATCATCGTCATTCCCGGAAGCATTGATCCTATGGTGGATTTTATGGATAGATATCCTGAAATAGGTGCTCTAGGGTGTAAGCTACTCTATCCCGATCACTCAATTCAGTTCTCTTGCAGACGATACCCAAATGCCTACCTAATTTTTCTCAGAGGATTGCACGGGGATTCGTTATTTCCCCATGCCAACATTTTTAGGCGGTACTTGATGGCCGATTGGGATCATTCTTCAATTGCTGAAGTGGACTGGGTCATGGGGTCCTGTATGATGCTTCGAAGGGAAGCACTGGAAGAGACAGGCCTTTTTGATGAAGGTTTTTTTATGTATTACGAAGATGTTGATCTCTGTTTAAGGATGTGGAAAGACTGGAAGGTCTATTATTATCCCGATTCTTATATGATTCACCACCATTTGCAGGAAAGTCACAAAGTCAGGGCAGTCAGACAGCGATGGATCCATATAGCCAGTGCCTATCGTTTTTTCAAAAAGCATGGGCCCTTTCCTCGCAGAAACAGGTTAGATCGTTCATCGGGGGTAGGGTGTCATGAAGTTTGATGTATTGCTTGTCCAACCGGATCAAGGGGAGTTCGTCAGAAGAAGAATTTTTAATCCGGGGGTTGAGATACCTCTCAATATTGCCTACTTGGCTGCTTTTTTAGATCAGAGGGGGATCGCCAACCGAATAATGGATATGAGAATATGCCCCAGTCCCTACCGCCTCCTTGAAGAAGTGATCTCAGAGCAGAGGCCGCGCATCGTCGGGGTGAGTGCTTTTACCTCGGAAGCTGAGAATGCCAGAAAAGTTGCGCGTTTGGTCAAGGAGTTAAACCGGAATATCACCACGGTGATTGGAGGTGCTCACGCTTCCGCATTACCTGAAGATGTAATAAAGGAAGAAATTTCCTTTGACTTGCTGGTTCATGGTGAGGGTGAGATCACATTCGCCGAGATTATAAAAAGAGTAGCATCAGGAAGCGATTTCTGGGACGTAGAAGGGATTGCTTATCGTGATGGCGAAAGGATTATCATGAATCCTCGGAGAAAATTGATTGACCGTTTAGAGGATTTACCCTTTCCGGCGAGAGACAAGCTGGAAATGGATAAATACATCCCGAGCCCCGGGACGGGCAACTATTTGAGATTACCTACGACAGGGATTATGGCCAGCAGGGGTTGTCCCTACCGATGCAATTACTGTAGTAAAGGCGTGTGGGGAGAGACCATCCGCTTTCGGTCGATTAAAAATGTATTGTCGGAAATTGAGCATTGCATAGAAAAGTACGGCATTTATGATTTTCGATTTTATGACGACGGGCTGACCTTGCCCCAATGGGACCTGAAGCTCTTTTGTGAGTCATTGATTCGTCAAGGACTTAAGATTACGTGGAACTGTTACAGCCGTGTGAATCACGTCGATAAAGAACGGTTAACACTGATGAAGGAAGCGGGCTGCTATCATATTAAGTATGGGATTGAATTTGGGACAGAAAAGGCTATTAAACTCGCCAACAAGAAGGCCACCCTGCAACAGGCCAGGGATGCTGTTCGATGGACGAAAGAGGCGGGTATCGAGTGCAAGGGGAATTTCATGTTGGGAGTTCCCGGCGAAACGATCGATGACTGTCATCAGACGATCTTATTTGCCATGGAGCTTTCTCCTGATTTGGCTACCTTCTATCCTTTCGATCTCTTTCCAGGGAGTCAGTTCTACAAAAGAAAGTTAGAAGGGGATGAGTGGATCGATCAGAGATTGCCTCGAGAAGTTACCCAAGCGCTCAGCAATAAAGCCTATAGGGCCTTTTACTTCAGGGGCGGATACATATTGCAGCGTTTGAAAAGGTTATTAAGAAATCCGGGAAGGGAAATCCCCCTTGTGATGAACGGGCTTTGGATGATTATGAAATTTTATTTTCTGAAAGGTTTTCGAAAAGATATTGAGGCCGATCCGTCATGAAAGTAAAGAGGAAGAAGATTTTGATCCTTTCCCCCATCTTCCCTCTACCTTTAAAATCAGGCGGGCACGTGAGAATCTTTAACCTGATTAAATATCTGTCGGATCATTTCGAGATATCCCTCCTTTCTCTGATTAGCGTAGGAGAAGAAAAATATATCCATGAGATGATGCCATTCTGTTCCAGAGTAGAAACCATTCCGGTGAAATTCTACGACCATCAATTTCTCAAGGCCATCTCACTGGTCAAACCTTCTCAAATCCTTCGCACCTTGAAGCGAGGTTTCCAATGGACATTCGGAATTCCATTCCACATATGTCGTTTCTATCATCCAGGAGTCGTTCAAAAATTGGAAGAGATGGTGGGCAAAGATCATTATGACGTCGTCCATGCCATCTACTCTCAGATGGCACCTTATCTGATAAGGGCAAAGGCGTTGGATAGAAACATAAAATCGATATTGGATGATATCGATCTTTTCTTTGTTGTAAAGTATAGGGAATATTTAACCCAAAAGGGGTTGGCGAGGTTTTTTTACTCTCTTGAATACAAAAGGATAAGAGATTACGTGGCGAGGACATGGCCCCGCTTCGATGGAATCACTGTCATGTCGATGGAGGATAAAGAGAAACTTTTGTCCCTTAAACCAAATCTCAGTATCTCAGTGGTGCCAAATGGAGTGGATACCGACTACTTTCGGCCCCTGAACCATCCTAAGGCCAACAGGAAATTAGTCTTTGTGGGGGGGTCTCATCACTATCCTAATGTGGATGCTCTTTCATATTTTTGCGAGAATATTTTTCCCTTGATCCGACAGGAAATGAAGGATGTCTCCTTAACGGTTATTGGAGAGTTTTCGAGGAACCTCATTCCTAAGGGAGATCATGAGATTCAATTCACCGGCTATGTAGAGGATATACGGCCTTATCTCAAAGATTGCTCTTTGAATATCGTTCCCTTGAGGATAGGAGGCGGTACGAGACTAAAAATTCTTGAAGCGATGGCCTTAGGGATTCCTACTGTGTCTACCTCCATTGGATGCGAGGGGATCGAAGCGGAAAAAGATAGGGAGATCATCATTGCGGATGATCCTCAGGGATTTGCCAAAGGCATCAAGACGGTCTTAGGGGACGAGGTCCTCCATCAAACTTTAGCAAGAAATGGTAGGGATCTGATAGAGCAAAAATACAGGTGGGCTCAGATTGTGAGGAAATTGGGAGAAAGTTATCTGGGCAGCGAGGTTCGAAGAGGAAAGGTATGAGTCATATTTTAATTACAGGCGGCGCAGGGTTCATTGGCTCTCATCTCGCCGAATACTACGCCCTAAAAGGGGATCGGGTCGTTGCGATCGACAATCTCTCCCGTTCTAAGTTACTGGGGGCAGGAGAGAAACATGCTCGTTTCAACTGGGAACACTTGGAGAAACATTATAAAAACATCCAATTAGTACAAGCCGATATCCGTGATCAGGAGGAAGTTGAGAGATGGGCAAGAGATGCAGAGGTGATTATCCACTGCGCGGCCCAGACCGCAGTGACGGCTTCCTTGTCAGACCCCCGATCTGACTTCGATTGTAATGTTCAGGGCACGTTCAACTTATTAGAATCCGCTCGAAGATCTAGGCGGACGCAGACAGTTATTTTCTGTTCTACCAACAAGGTTTACGGCGAGAATATCAACAACATTAAGGTCGATCAAAATGAAAAGCGTTATTTCTTTTCTGACGAGGTTTTTCAAAAAGGCATTCCAGAAGATTTTCCAGTAGATCATTGCTCCCATACGCCTTACGGTTGTTCAAAATTGGCTGCGGATCTCTACATGCAAGACTATGGCCACCATTATGGGTTGAAAACGGGCGTCTTCAGGATGTCCTGCATCTATGGAACCCGGCAGTTCGGCCTTGAGGATCAGGGTTGGGTCGCTCACTTTGTGATTTCATCCATCTTGGGACGACCTATTTCAATCTATGGGGATGGGAAACAGGTTCGAGATGTATTGTATGTATCGGACCTTGTTCAGGCCTTCGACTGTTTTGTAAAGAGGGGTAAGGATTCTGAGGTTCTCAACCTCGGAGGCGGCTACAAAAAAACCTTATCTTTGCTGGAATTGCTCAATCTTCTGGAAGAATTGCTTGGAAGAAGGATCCCTGTTTCTTTTAGACCGTGGAGACCATCGGATCAGAAAGTTTATATCTCTGATATATCAAAAGTTACTAAAAAATTGGGATGGGAACCAAAGATTAGCCCTGTTGAGGGAGTAGAAAACCTGTTTCGGTGGGCGATGGACAACAAAAGGATTTTTTAAAAGGATTCCATCATTTATGAGGAGGGGAAAAATGGGAAAGAGTTTTGCGAAGAAATTGGTATTTGGGGCCTTATTTAGCCTATTGCTCCTTTTCCCTAACCATGAGTCCTATGGCAGGGTCGTGTTGGATCTTAATAAAGGAGACCAGGACATGATCATCTATGGCGATCAGATGTTTGATGGACTCGGTTACCCTGTCTTTGCGGCAGATATCAATGGAGATGGCCTGAAGGATATTATCGTTTCAGCTACAGCCAATGATGGCCCTGACCATCTTCAGATTAATCGGGGGGCTATTTATGTCATTTTCGGGAAATCATCTCCTCTTCCAGCCTCATTGAATCTAACCCATGGCGCTGATTTGATCATCTATGGAGAGGAACATGGGATCAATGGGGTCGAAGGCGATGAAGCAGGATATGCCCTTGCCGCGGCAGATTTGAATGGCGATGGCATTGATGATTTGATCATTTCAGTCATTTATGCAGATGGTCCTGGTAACTTCCGTCCTGATGCCGGAGAGGTTCATGTCATCTATGGCCGGAAAACTTTTCCCCCGATCATGTATTTACCTGCCGATGCGGATATCGTCATTTATGGTGCCAATGGGGGGCAAGGTGGCGACCCAGAGAATCCGGATAAAGGGGACATGACAGGATTTGCTTTAGCGACTGGAGACCTGAATCATGATGGGTTTAAAGATATTGTGATCAGCGGTGTCTTGGGAGATGGTCCTCAGAACGATAGGCCCCATTCAGGGACAACCTACATCGTCTGGGGAACAGGCCAACTTCCTCGAGTAATCGACTTAGCCAACTATTCTAATGTAACGACAATATGGGGAGCGGAGGCAGGCGACTATTCTGGTTTTGCCCTCTTTGTGAAGGATCTCAATCAGGATGGCATAGATGACCTTATGATAGGAGCGGTAGGAGGGGACGGTCCTTCCAATTCGAGAGAGAGTTGTGGTGAAGTCTACATCCTTTACGGAAGGCTCTCCTTTCCTTCTAAGATCGATTTGGCCATGGACGCCGATGTGGTCATTTACGGGGCCATGGCAGGAGATCAAGGATTTAATCCGGTAAATTACATAGGATCGGGTGACATCAATGGAGACGGAATCCCAGATCTGATCATTGGTGCCCCCTTTTCTGATGGGAAAAATGTTGACACAACCGATTCGGGTGCGGTTTATATTCTCCTTGGCAAAAGCTCTCCTTTTCCCAAAACCATCGATTTAGCGAATGATACGGATGTTGTTATCTATGGAAGACAACCAGGAGATAATTTCGGTTTCTCTATTGCCATTGGCGATGTTAATGGTGACAAGCAGGCTGACCTCATCATCAGTGCCCCAAGTGCGGGAGGTCTCTATGGATGGAAACCCGCAAGTGGGGAAGTCTATGTATTTTATGGGAGAGCTCAATTCCCATCCGTCATGAACGCCTCTGATTCTGATGTCCTCATCTATGGGGCCGATCCTTTCGATCTCCTTGGAGTGAGCCTTTATAGTGCAGATGTGAATCATGATGGCGTAAAGGATCTACTGATAGGGGTACCCAATAGTAATGGGTTTTCGAATCTTACAGAGGGGGCGGGGGAGGTAGCTATTATCTTCGGCGTAAGGGGTGGGATAGGTTTGGAGGGAATTTCACCTAAAAATGGAGAAGTTGTTTCCTGTCAACCTGTTTTCAAATGGACACCAGGACGCCCCAATAATAATATCTGGGTATTCCAGTTGTTTCAGGCCCCGGATGGAGGGAATCTTTTCCATACCAGTCCTTTTTTACTGGAACCAACCTATACATTGCCAGACAATTTTATTGCAGATATTCCGGCCAATCGGCCTCTCTACTGGAAGGTCTACGGAGCCAACCCGAATGAATCCCCCATGCGCGTCGAAGAAAGTTTGATGTTTTCTTTTACTCGGATGGGGCTCCACTTATTATCTCCACAAAGTTCAGTGAATCTAAAATCCTTGCCCACCCTGGAATGGACACAAGGGTGTTCAGAAAATAGATCATGGGTAGTAGGAACTTCTTTGGACCCCGCTTTTAGCAGCTTCTTGGCCATTTCACCCCTTCTTTCAACAACCTCTTGGACTCTTTCCGACACACTTTGGCAAAGCCTGCCCAATGGGGTTCCGATTTATTGGATTGTTCTGGGCTATTTTCAACCTGTTCCCTGGAGGGTTCTTCTGGACTGGTCTCAGGAGCAGTGGTCATTTATGAAAGAGAATCCGAAATGAAAAGGCTTTTGGTAAAGAGCAGCTTTCAAAAAGCGTTAGATCGGCCCCTTTTTGCTGCAAATTATTTGAAGGGAAAAGTAAGAGCCAACCTGGGATATAAACTGGGGAGGGGGTATGCCCTATTGCCCGGGAGGGTCTTTTTCGCTTTGACAGGTCGATGCAATCTGAGATGCCAAATGTGTCCTCAGACTAACCATCCCAGCTTTCGCCAGGAAATAGTACGGAAGGGAGAAGCCGATATAAAGGGGCTTCAAAAGATGATCGATGATATTTCTCCATTCCGACCTATCCTTATGGTCTCCGGTGGAGAGTTATTCCTTCATCCCTCTTGGTTCGATTTTCTCTCTTATATCAAGGCAAAGGGTCTTTACTGCTCCATCGGAACCAATGGGACTTTTTTAGAAAGAGATGCATCAGAATTAGTGAGAATTGGGGTAGACGAAATTTCTGTATCCATTGATGGACCGGAGTCGATCCATGATGAAATTAGAGGACTTCCTGGAACTTATGCTGCGATCCTCAGAGGCATTCAACATCTGAAGGAGGAAAAGAAGAAGGGGATCGGAAAGCCTCGGGTCACTATTATCTTTACTATTTCCAGCCTTAATTTTCAGTACCTTCCCGAGATGGTGGAGCAGATGGAAGCTCTAAGGGTTGATACGTTGAGGATTAGCCACCTCAACTTTCTGGATCAAAAAGATTTCGACAACCACATGCACCTTTTCAAGGGACTCTTTGGCATTGAACAAGATACCTCTTGGAAAGGCTTTGTCTCAGACCTCCACCATATTAATGCTAACCCTCTTGCCGAGACGATAGAAACTCTTCGAAGCAGAAGAAATGGAAATTTAAGAATCACTTTCTTCCCCGACTTTCAGAAGGAAGAGATTATCCAGTATTATTCCCACGGACCATTCTATTCCAAATCCTTTAAGAATGCCTGCTTAGCTCCCTGGGATATGGCAATCGTTGGGCCGGGAGGAGAACTGATTTTATGCCCGAACTATGTCATTGGAAATCTCTGCGAGCAGGGGTTCAGAGAAATTTGGAATAATGAAAAGGCCCGGTTTTTTAGAAAGATCCTATTAAAAATGAAATCATTCCCAGTCTGCAGCAGAGGTTGTTGCTTCTTTTATGTATGATCAGAGGAAGTGGATGGGAAGAAAAGCCTACAATCTTTATCAACGGTTGCGAAATGCTTTTTTCTTTTCAAATAAAGATCAGGCTCAAAATACGGCGCTCAATCTTTTGGAAAGAAGGCTTCAGAGGGTGAGACTTCGTTCCTCACCCTTTTTGGTCCAGGTGGAGGTGACGAATCGATGCAATTTAAACTGCGTCTTTTGTTCCAGACATAACCATCCCCTTCAATTGGGGGATCTCTCTCCAAATTTATTGCCTGAGATTGTGGGCCTTTCTCGAAGGTCGAGGGAATTAATCCTCTTCGGCTACGGGGAGCCTTTAATTTCGAAGGCATTCTACAATCTTTTAAGATTGGCTCAAAGTGGCCAGCTATCATTTACGACCAACGGCCTGCTGCTTACGGAGGATTTGATCGCTCAAATCTGCAAAGAAAAGAACCGGCAGATCCATCATATCACTTTTTCTATTGAAGGAATACTTCCTCAGACTTATTTGTCCATTCGAGAAAAATCAAACTTCGATAGGGTTTGGAATAACCTTCAAGCCTTGTCAGAATATAAGGCTCGTCACAAACTATTGTGGCCAGAGATCTGGATCAATTTTGTGGCCATGCGGAGAAACCTCGAAGAGTTACCACCCCTCATAGAGAAAGCGGCCCCAATGGGGGTTTCCCAGATTAATATCTTTCATCTCATTGTATGGGATGAGTCTTACGAAGCAGAGTCGCTTGTTTACGATGCGGGAATTACGGAACGGATCTTCAACGAAGCAAAGCAAAAGGGTAAAACGTTTGGAATCAGGTTGGATCTTCCAACAAAAATATCCGAGAATCACGAGAATCGACGAGGGCAGATCGAGAATCCAATCACTCCAAAATGTTATCAACCTTGGAGTTATACCTATATTCGCCATGATGGTATTGTTCAGGCTTGCTGTTTCTCAGAAAAATTGATCATGGGTGATCTGAGGGAAAAAAGCTTTGAGGAAATATGGAATGGCGAACCTTACCGGATGATCCGGGCGACGGTCAATCGAGTTCCGCCGCCGGATTGTCGACGATGCGAACTCCGATTCAGGTACACTCAAAGCCCGAGTGATTTAGAGACCTATGTCAAACTTCAACCCAGGATGAAATAGAGAGCGTCTGGTTTTTTCGGTGGTCATAGAAATGGTAGATCTTTCCATCGCTATTGTTAATTGGAACACAAAGGAATTATTGAAAGTCTGTTTGGAATCCATCTTCAAACAGACCAGAGGCTTGGATTTTGAAGTATGGGTCGTGGATAATGGGTCGTCGGATGGAAGTGGTGAGATGATAAAAAAAGAATTTCCACCAGTCCGGTTGATAGAAAATATGACCAATGTGGGATTCACAAAGGCGAATAACCAGATTCTGCGCCAATCGAGCGGGGAGTATGTTTTACTATTAAATAGTGATACAGAGATCATTGGAAATGCCATCAAGGAACTATTCGACTTTATGGAAGCGCACCCAGAAGCAGGTGCAGGAGGGTGCCAATTACTCAATCGAGATGGTTCCTTTCAATCTTCTTGCGGTCGTTTTCCTAAGTTGATCTCCATTTTCTTTGGAGGTGAGGTCGTCAATCGTTTTTTCAAAAAGATTTTCAAGAATAGAACTTTTTTTGCAGAATATGGCTTAAATGAAGAGAATCATCACTCTTTCCAGAATGTCGATTTTGTTAAAGGATGCTGCATCCTATTGAGAAAATTAGCCTTGGAAAAGGCAGGACTTTTGGATGAGAATCTCTTCATGTATTTTGAAGAAATGGACCTCTGTTACCGGATTAAACAGCAGGGATATAAAATTTTATACAGCCCAGGACCTAAGGTCCTCCATTTAGGAGGACAAAGCAGTCGTTTTGTGGGAGAGACAGTATTCCGTAATTTGAACAGTCAAGCATACCTTTTTCGAAAACATTACGGAAATGCTCATGTCTTTGCTTTGAAGTGGGTAGTCGCCGCAGGGTCACTGATCAGGGTGCCCATCTACTTTCTGATCTTTACCTTGGCAACAAAAGAGAAGCGAATCCTTATTAGGCCTAAATTGATATGGAACTTGTATGCTTTGAAATGGTTTGCAAGAGTTCTGATTTGAAGGAGTTTTGATTAAGAATGGGGGAAGACGAGCTATTTTATGAAAAGAGGATATCAATCTTTTCCGCTACGATTAAAAAGGATAATTAACTATTTGGCTGTCCAACTTCAATATCGACTCGCCACTCCCTATGTGAGGGGTTATCCTTATGTCCTCATTATCGATACGATCAATATCTGTAATCTTAAATGTCCTCTCTGTCCAACGGGTATCGATCTGCCCGGGCGGCCGAAAGGCCGTATGGATTTTAGCCTTTTTAAAAAGATCATCGATATCCTGGGAGACTATGCCCTGACCCTCGTCCTTTATAATTGGGGGGAACCTCTTCTTAACAAGGAGATCTACCCGATGATCGAATATGCAAAGCAGAGGTCGATTAAGACGATTGTGAGCAGCAACCTCAATATCCTTAATGAGAAAGATGCGGAGACTCTGGTCAAGTCTGGTCTGGATCGACTGATCATCTCTTTGGACGGTACGAAAAGCGAAACCTATGAGGGGTACCGAAAGGGCGGGAATTACCATCGAGTGATTGCGAACATCAAATTACTGGTTAGGAAAAAGGCAGAGATGAGGAGTTCCAGGCCAAGAATCATCTGGCAATTCTTGGTTTTTAAACATAATGTTCAGGATATTCCAGAGATAAAAAGGATGGCTAAACAGCTCAGGGTCGATGGTATTGACATCTTTGGTGGAAATTTAGGCGGGCCCCGACAAACCCCCTATATCGGAGATGAAGGGACTGAGGAGTTAGCTTCAAAATGGCTTTTTCCAGACAGAAGGTTTAAGGGACAATTTGATTACTTCTCCAATCCGAATTATCTCAACAGAAACAGATGCTACTTCCTTTGGAAGACACTCACGATCAATTGGGATGGGTCCATTTCGCCCTGTTGTTGTGTCTACGATCCTTCCACGGATTTTGGAAATATCAAAGAAGAAGAATTCCATCAAATTTGGAACAACGACCTATTTAAAAGTTCGAGGACTCTATTTAGAAAGAATAAAGCATCTCTACAGAAAGCTCATACCATCTGTGCCTCATGCAAGATTTTCAAAAAACCTTGGATGGAGAAGGTGGGGGAAGATTGATGAAGATAGGGATTAACGCCCTGTTCCGGTGGAAACCGACTGGGGTGGCAAACTATATCTGTAATCTTGTTTATCACCTTAGCCGAATTGACCTGAAAAACGACTATGTTGTGTTTACCACTCCTGAAAATCGATCCTATTTCCCCATTGAACAGGAAAACTTTAAACTGGTCTATTGCAGTTTGAATTCCGAAAACCCCATCCGTCGGCGACTCTGGGAGCAGCTTTTCCTTCCCAAACTGATACGATCTCATGATATTGACCTGTTACACTGCCCGATGAACGTTTTGCCCCTTTTTTCTAAAGGCATCAACGTTGTCACATTGATTGATACCCAGTATTTTCAGAACCCTGAACATTTCTCTTTTCTGAGAAGAAATTATCTCAAGATCATGATGAAAGCATCATTAAAGAGGGCCAACGGAATCATCACCATCTCTGAAGCGGTCAAGAGAGAAATTGAAGAATGTTTTAGAGGAAACAAGAAGGAGATTCGGGTGATCCACTTCGGCCTCGACCCTTGTTTTAAGGTCATCAAGCATACTGACCGCATCGAGGAGATAAAAAGAAGGTATGGCATTCGAGGAAAGTATCTTCTTTTCGCTGGCTACCCGCACTACCGGAAGAATCTTCCGCGGCTGATCAAAGCGTTTAGAAAGGTGGTTGACCTCCTTAATGAAAGTTACACCTTAGTCATTGCCGGCGAGATGGGGACAGACGATTCCGATATCCGAAATATTGAGCTGACCATTCAGCAGGAAGGAATGAGAGAAAAAGTCTTATTTGCAGGATACATCCCCGGAATCTGTATCCGAGGAGAAGAAGAACCCAGTATGACCCTTCTCATGAACGGAGCCGAACTCCTGGTCTACCCCTCTCTTTATGAAGGATTCGGTCTTCCTGCTCTTGAAGGAATGGCTTGTGCCACTCCGGTCTTGGCCTCAGATATTCCTGTGCACAGGGAGGTTGCAGGGAAAGCTGCGATCTACGTCAATCCCTACGAGATAGAAGATATCGCCCAGGGGATTTATCGAGGCCTCACCGACGATTCGTTAAGGAATGGAATAGTCTCGGAAGGGATTGAAAGGGTGAAACTATTTAGGTGGGAAAAGAATGCCCAGAAAACCTTAGAATACTATGAGGAATTATTTGATCAGGCCAGAAGAAGGAAGAATGGATGATTCGTCTGAGAACCCTTCAATTGATCAAAAGGCATTTTCATTCCTTTTTTCGTCACAATACTCCGACGAAATTTGTCAATCTGGTTCATATTTATTACCAGTTCTGGCGAGGGAGGAGGGTTGTTCAAGGATATCCCTTTGAGATCATTATTGACCCGATCAATTTTTGTAACTTGAGATGTCCTCTGTGCGTCACAGGCCAGCATAAGAACAGGAGACCTTATGGAACGATGCTTTTTGAAGAATTCACACGGATCATCGACGAGATGAGGCAGTGGCTTTATAAAGTCCGTTTCTATAGCTGGGGAGAGCCCCTGCTCCACAAAGACATCTACCGGATGATTTCATATACCCATCGCAATAACATTGGAACGGAGGTGAGTACCAATTTTCACTTTTTCAGCAATGAAGATCAAGATGCAGAAAAGCTGATCGATTCAGGATTGGAACTCTTGATCGTCTCCCTCGATGGCACGACGGAGAAGACCTACATGGAGTATAGAATTGGGGGGGATTTTAGGAAAGTTTTGAATAACATAAAGGCTTTGACCAAGGCGAAGACGGTCAAAAGGAGTCATTTCCCCGTTGTGGAGATCCAATTTTTGGCGATGAAACATAATGAGCATGAGATACCGGACATGAAGAAACTGGCCAAAGAGCTGGGCGTTGATCGTCTGAGAATTGCTCCTCTTACGCTCAACGTGAGAGATCCAAATCAGGTAAAGGAATGGCTGCCTGCGAATGAGAAGTGGAGTCGGTATGACTATCCCACTTTGGAAGACAAAATTTATAGAAAGCGAAGACGTTGTGAATGGCTATGGAGAAGTGCAGTCATCAACTGGGATAGTACGATTTCGCCATGTTGTGTCTTTGAGGGACCGAAGTCTGACTTCGGCTCCCTGAAAGAGCGATCTTTTGAAAAGATTTGGAATAACGAACAATATCAAGTTTCTCGGAATGTCTTCAACAAAAATCATAAATCTTTCACCGATTTGAAAACTATATGTGAAAGATGTAAAGGGATGCCGTTAGCAGAGGATGATCAACAATATGGCCTTTATTAATCGGTGGGAAAAAGAAAATCTTATCATCACGGGGGTGCTGTTGATGGCACTGGCATTACGCCTCTATGGCATTCAGCATGGGCTTCCTTATGGTTACCAGATCGACGAGAAGTTTGTTGTCAACCATGCCATTGGATTTGGTACCGGAGACTTCAATCCCCACCTATTTCATTGGCCCGGGACTTCATTGATGTATTTCCTCTTCTTGGAATATGGTCTCCTGTACGTAATCGGATGGCTTCTGGGCATCTTTCGCTCGACGGCAGATTTTGCAGAGCTCTTTATGCGGGACCCCTCTGTCTTCTATTTAATAGGGCGAATGACAATTGCCTTTATGGGAACGGCCACCGTTTATTTGGTATATCAACTGGGCAGGAAGGTGACCTCGGCACGAGTAGGACTTCTTGCTTCAATCTTTTATGGTTTCAGTTACTTGGCTGTGGGTATTGATCATTTTATCTTTCCGGATACGCCCTTGACTTTCCTCTCTGTTTTGACCATGCTCCTTCTTCATCGAATCCTCATCCATGGGGAAAAGAGAACTTATCTTTGGGCGGGTCTCGTAATTGGCATTGCCTCAGGAACGAAATACAGTGGGGGGGCCCTCCTCATCCCTTTGGGGTTGGCGCATTTCTATCAGGTCTGGAGTCAAGATAAGAAAAAGGTCCACAACCTTTTTGACAAACGGATAGGGATTGCCTTCCTGATGATCTTCGTAGGATTTATTCTATCCTGTCCCTTTAGCCTCATCGATTTCCAAACCTTTTCCCGGGATCTCGTTTGGCAATTTGGCCGAGTCCACTCCGGAAGTTTTGGGACAGATGTTGAGAGTGGGTGGATTTACTACCTGCTTCAAGGACTGCCCAACTCTCTTGGTATAGGATTGACCGTTGTAAGTATCTTAGGAGTTCTCTACGCGCTGCTACGACACAGGAGCGAAGAGATCCTGATTACCTCATTTGTCCTTTTTTACATCGGTTACATAGGGAGCTGGAAAATCGGGGTGGATAAGTATCTTTTGCCTATCTTACCCTTCCTAACCCTCCTTGCTGCCTCATTGATATTTGGAGTTCTATACCGAATCGAACGTTTAAGTTCTTTTATGAAACCATTGTTGATCCTCTTTGTGGTGTTGTGCATTTCGGAGCCTTTAGCACGTAGTGTTTACAATGATTTTCTTTTAACCCAGAAGGATACGAGGACAATAGCAAAAGAGTGGATTGAAGCAAATCTTCCCACAGGGACAAAGATTGCCCTCGATGCCGGAAATTTTGATCTCGCCAAGATGAGCCCCCCTCTCAATGATACCAAAGAAGGCCTCAAGGAAAAGTTTCTTGAAAGGGAAAGAGAGATTCCTCAGACTTGGGCATCTTCAAAAGAGCAGATCAACCAGTACTTCCAATGGAAGATGAAATACTCAAAGGGAAAGGCTTATCACCTCATACACATCGTCCCCAGCCTCAACGGAGAGATTGATCGGAAGATTAGCCTGGAAGAGTTTAGGAAAAGGAAAGTGGACTATATTGTAGTGAGTAGTTATGCATACAGCGTCTATCAGGATCCAGCTTTTAGAAGGCGGCTTCCTGAAGTCGCCCAACACTATAACAATTTTTATGCTTCTCTGGAGCGCCATTGTGAACTGGTCAGAACCTTTTATCCTTATTCGGAAAAGGGGCCTGGACCGACCATTCGAATTTATAAGGTGCTTTACAAAGCTGATTAGGTCTTTTGAGACCTCCGGGAGCCTTGGAGAAAGGAGAGGAGGATGAAAGTCACTCTGGTGAGTCCCCCTTCAGAGAAGGGGAAATATGAGCATGAACATTTCGTAATTCCTAAGAACGGCATTGGTTACATCGCTGCCTATCTGGAAAAGAATGGGATTGACTGTTCCATTCTCGACGCAAAATTTGAAGGGCTCAATTTTGAACAGGTGATCAAGAGGCTGACGGAGGAGAAGCCCGACATCGTAGGAATCAGTGCCATGACTTCGGAGATAGAGAGTGGGGCAAGGGTGGCAGCAGAGGTAAAGAGAAGGTTGCCTCGATCAAAGACTGTGATTGGAGGAGCCCATGCCATTTCGATACCGAACGAAACCCTTAAGGAGTTCAACGAGTTTGACTTCTTAGTGACAGGGGAAGGGGAAATCACCTTTTTGGAGTTGGTAAAAACTATCGAGGAAGATAAAGATCTCGACCATGTGAAAGGGATTTTGTTTCGAAGGGATGGAGAAATCAAGACAAATCCGCCTCGACCCTGGATCGAGGATCTTGATCAACTTCCTTTTCCTGCCTGGCATAAATACCCCCCAAAGTCGCCTTTTTATTACGTCCTATCAACTCGAGGATGTCCTCATCAGTGTGCCTTCTGCATGACGATCCTGGGGAAGAAACAACGAAAGCGCTCCCCTCAGAATGTCGTTGATGAGATAGAGTGGCTTTGGAATACCTACAAGGTGGATCAGATGATCTTTCTTGACGAGACCTTTACTCTCGATCGGCAAAGGACGGATCGTCTTCTAAGTCTGATCATTGACCGGGGATTAGACCGAAAGATGAGATGGATTGCCCAAACGCGTGTGGACAGGGTGGATGAGGCTATCTGTCGTCGGATGAAAGAGTCAGGATGTTACAAAATCGAATTTGGAGTAGAATCAGGGAATCAAAAGATTTTGAACGTTATCAAAAAAGGAATTACGTTGAGACAGGTGGAAGAAGCGGTGAGATCGGCGAAGAGGGCTGGGTTGCAGGTAGCATGCAGTTTCATTTTAGGCCATCCTTATGAAACGAGGGAGACAGCCCAAGATACGATCGATTTTATTGTTCGACTGAACCCAGACATCATCTCAATTGGAATAATGGTTCCCCATCCAGGAACAAAGGTCTACGAGATGGCCCAAAGGGGAGAGGGAAACTATCGCCTGATGGCAGCCCACTGGAGCGACTATGTTAAGTTTGGAGGAGGAGGGCTGGAATTAAAGGATCTCCCGAGACATGAACTTGAAAAGCTTCAGGCAAAGGGCTATTTAAACTTTTATCTGAAGAATTATCGATTCTTCGATCTCATATCATACGGGTTCGAGCACCGGAGGCAGGCACTGGCGGCCGTTAAAAAGCTGATCGCACAGCATTGAAAGTGGAAGGGCGATGGAAACCAAGAATGATCAGAATGATCTGATTTCGATTATCATACCGACTTATAACGAAATCGAAAACATTGAACTCCTGATCTACCGAATCGATCAAGGTTTGAAGGGGATCTCCTATGAAGCGATTATTGTCGATGATAACAGTCCCGATGGAACCGGTGAGAAGGCAGAAACGTTAGGCAAGCATTTTCCAGTCCGTGTGATCCATAGGGAAGGGAGACTTGGGCTCGCCTCGGCCGTTTTAAAAGGATTTGAATTGGCTCGGGGTGATATCTTGGGTTTCATGGATGCAGATCTGAGTCATCCCCCCGAGGTCATCCCGAAGCTCATCACGCCTATTCTGAAGGAAGGCGTGGATATCGTCGTTGCAAGCCGACTGGTTAAAGGAGGTGGGGTCGTTGGGGACTGGCCACAAACCCGTCATCTCAATTCCTATGTAGCCACATTTTTAGCCAAACCTTTAACATCGGTCAACGATTCGATGTCAGGCTTCTTTTTCCTAAAAAGATCAGTCATAGAAGGTGTTGAACTCATCCCGCGGGGTTATAAGATCGGATTAGAGATCTTGGTCAAAGGAAGATATAAGGAAGCTAAAGAAATTCCTTTTACCTTTGACAATCGGGGAGGGGGGAAGAGTAAATTAAATCTCAAGATCATGTTCGAATATCTCTTACAGGTGGGAGATCTGTACTTTTACCGCATAAAACAAAAAATGAAGGATAGAATCGATATTTCGACGGGGAAGGAGTCCTGTTGAACAAGGTCACTCTCATATATCCCAGACTGAAATATCCCTCTGGGGATTTTCAACTGGGTTTGGCCTCGATAGGAGCTTATCTTAAACAGAGGGTAAGGGATGTTGATGTCGATCTCATTGATACTACCTATCACCCCAGTCTTAATTATGTTTCAGGGAGATTGAAAAGGCGTAAACCGGATCTTGTAGGGATCTATATGTGCACCATCATGTATGATGACGCGATCAAAGTAGCAGAGATCGCAAAAGCGCATTCGGCCTCGGTAGTGATGGGAGGACCCCATCCTACTATTCTCCCCGAAACTGTGATTGGAAATCAAAATGTGGATACAGTGTGCATTGGTGAGGGGGAAGAAACCTTTGGCGCTCTGGTGCAGGCCCATCTTGAAGGGGAAAAATACAATCACGTCGAAGGAATTTGGTACAAAGAAAATGGTCGTATCATAAGGAATCCACAGCGAAAGCCTGTTGAAGATCTGGACCTTCTTCCTTTCCCAGACATTGATCTGTTTGATGTTGAAACTTATATCAGCAACTTCATTCAATTCGATTCATTTAACCCGGACATGAGGGGCCTCTCCACGATTGTTTCGAGGGGGTGCCCTTTCCAATGTTCCTATTGCCAGCCGACGTTGAGTGAGATATTCGGAAGAAAGTTTAGGATAAGATCGCCTCAGAACGTGGTGGATCAACTCAAGATCCTCAAAAAGAAATATCGTCTGGAGGCTGTCTACTTCCAGGATGACACCTTAACCGTCTCGAGAGAGTGGATGTGTGAATTTTGTGAACGAATGGTTCAAGAAAACGTGGGGATCCTATGGGCGTGCAATACAAGGGTAGATACCGTAGATGAGGGAATGTTAAAACAGATGAAGCAAGCGGGTCTCGTGAAGCTGAAGATTGGAATCGAATCTTTCTCTGACCGGATTCGGAATGGGATCTATCGGAAGGGAATTACCCTCCCCAAAATCAATGGCTTGATTGAAATGGCGACCGATTTAGGGATTCAATTGACAGGTTTCTTTATGTTAGGCGCTCCCTCTGAAACGGTGAGAGAGATCATAGGGACTATCAAGTTTTCAGCAAAATCGAAATTAAAAGAAGCCAATTTTTCAATCGCTGTCCCATTGCCCAGAACAGGTTTATATGAGATGGCAAAGGGAAGAGGTTGGAGATTGCCGGAAAAGTTCGGTGATTATGATTACTATCATGCTTCGCGGCCTCCGATTACAGAAGGAGATCTCCCTTCAAGGAGATTAGAATTATTTAAAAAATTGGCTTATTTGGTCTTCTATTTGTACCCCACCCGAATCAGGCAGACACTCAAACAACTCCTGGGATTGAGGGGGATGGGAAAGACGATACAGAAGTTAAAAAGGTTTTAAGCGGGGGAAATGTCGACACTTAGGAAAAGCATTATTTTGGTCCAGCCCAGGGAGGGAATTTATAACAGGGTGTTAAAGCCATGGGTTCCTCTCTCCCTTCTGTCCGCTGTGAGTCGAGTGGATACCGAAGAATATCCCATCACCATTATCGATCAGCGGATCGATAAAGAATGGGATAGGCAATTGGTCGATGCCCTTGCCCAAGAACCCATTTGTGTTGGAATTACCTCCATGACAGGTTCTCAAATCCTGGGAGCCCTCGAGGCCTCTCAGCTTGTTAAGAATCAGAGTGTTGTCCCGGTCATCTGGGGTGGAGTTCATTCAACCCTTTTTTCTAAGCAGACCCTTGAACATCCATTCATTGATATAATTGTCCGGGGTGAGGGAGAAGAGACGTTCTACGAGCTGATCAAGAGATTGGAAGGGAAGAAGGCCTTAGATGGGTTAAAGGGAGTTTGGTACAAGCAAAATGGCCGCACCGTCGAGAACCCTGACCGCTCCTTCATCGACCTTAACCAAGCGCCTCAAACGCCTTATCATTTGGTCAATCTCACCCATTATCTTCATCGATTCTTCGGTGAAAAAAAGGTCATCGAGATTGAATCGTCAAGGGGCTGTCCCTTTGCCTGCGCTTTTTGCTATAATGCCGTCTACAGCAAAAGAACGTGGAGGGCTCTCCGTGCTGAAAAGGTATTGGAAAAGATGAAAGGGTTGATGGATTACCCTTCATGCCGCGCCTTTCATTTTATCGATGACTCTTTTTTCGTCAGTAGAGAAAGAGTGAATGAAATCATGCGAGGTATTATTAAGGAAAATTTTAACGTGATCCTGGGGTTCCAAGGGATAAGAATTGACACCCTTTCTCAAATGGAGGACGATGAGTTGGAACTGCTTTCCAGGGCAGGGGTAAGATTTTTGCAATTCGGTGTTGAATCAGGTTCTCCCAGGATTCTTGAGATGATTAACAAGAAGATTAAGGTCGAGGAAGTGATTTCGTTAAACCGGAGATTGGTAAAATATCCACAGCTTATTCCTTACTATAACTTCATGTGTGGTTTTCCTACAGAAACGAGGGAAGACCTTTTCAAAACCACTTCTCTGGCATGGGCACTCTTAAAAGAAAATAAAATGGCGATGATCAGTCCTTTCCATCATTACAAACCTTATCCGGGAACAGCTCTTTATGACGCTGTCATCAACAAACATTTTGCTATTCCCAGGACACTCGAAGAATGGGGCCATTTTGACTGGACCAATTCCATTCCGCAGGAACCGGATCGAGCAATGATGCGATTGAGAAAAAACGTGGAATTGGCCTCCATCTTGGCGGATCAAAAGATGGAAAAGCAATCGGATTCAGATTTTTGGACTTTCATGGCCAAGCTCTATCGGCCCATTGCCAGATTTCGATTGAGGAATAATTTCTATTCATTGATGCCGGAAGGAATGCTCATGAACTCAGAAAAGAGGACTTGCGGTGAAGAATGATTTCATTGGTCGAGGCAGATCAAAAATGAAATATTTTATTGCCTTTTTCTGTTTATGGATCACTTTTCTCTTAAGTCAATGCAATAAACCCATAGGGGGAGATACTTCCCCATCCGGTGACGAAATTCGGGTCTCTGACGAATGGGCTCGCCCCGAGCAATTACCTCCTCCGGTGAGCAGCTCGGCTTGGGAGGATGCGCCCCGCATATCCCCGGACGGCCAAGTTCTCTACTTTACCAGAGGAAAGGATCGAGATGTGGAAGCCTATGTTTCGAGAAAAACGAAAGACGGCTGGAGTCAGCCCAAGCCTTTAGATTTTAATCTGAAATCATTCCCTACGGGAGCCTGCCATAGCCAGGATGACGAAATCATTTATTTTGCTTCGGTAAGACCTGGGGGATTTGGTTCAGGTGATATCTATGTGTCCAAGAAGGTAGATGGAAGATGGACAACAGGTGATAACCTGGGCAGTCCCCCCAATACGAAATATATGGAAAGTGAACCCTTCATCGCTTCCGATCATATGACATTGTACTTTGCCTCCGATCGACCAGGCGGAAGGGGTAAAGCCGATATCTATATGACCCAGAAAAAAGGAGCTGGATGGAGTGAGCCTGTTCATTTAGGAAGCCCGGTCAACTCTGAATTTGATGACAGCCAACCCTTTTTGACTCAGGATGGTAAAGAACTTTACTTCATGGCCGTCAATCGGAAAGGTATCCCTGGGCCAGCGATATTTAGGTCGGTAAGAATGGGAGGAAAATGGGGAGAACCTGAGGTCGTCATTACTGGTTTTGTGGGAGAGCCCTCTTTGACCGCAAATAAACAGATTCTCTATTTTGTCCATATTATACGAAAGGGGAAAAACCCGGCGGATGCCAAAATCATGTTCACACGACGGAGACGTCCATAGGGAAAACGTTCTCGTGAAGGAGGTTATAAAAAAATGCCTGAAGAGAAGCTCCTGTCATTAAGAGATTTTTTGAATATCGTTTTTAAGCACAAAGTGGCCATTATTTTACTGGCAGTCCTCATTGCTTCTACGGTTACAATTTTAACTTACCTTTGGCCGTTTACCTATGAGGCTTCTTCTAAGATACTGGTGAAGTTCGAACGGGGAGCTGTTTCCCTTTCGCCTGTTTCTCCCTCTCCGGCAGCCCCATTAACCATGAGACGGATGGAAGAGGATATCCGGTCAGAAATCGAGATATTAAACAATAAATATCTCATTGAATGGGTCGTGAGGAATTTATGGGATGATTTCACGAAGCTTCCGATTGAAAAACCAGAATCCCTTTGGGGAAAGGTGAAGATTTCCTTAAAGAAAGCCCTCCTCTGGATGAGGGATCAGATCTATGGAATAGGTTACTCTTTAGACTTAACTGAAAAACTGAGTCCTTTTGAAGCTCAGGTGAATAGCGTGCAGAAAAATCTGAAAATTGATGCCATTAGAGACTCTAATGTGATCGAAGTCAAATTTCGTTCCTGGTACCCGGAGCTGAGTGCCAAGGTGGTTAATAAACTCACAGATTTTTACTTGGAACAACATATTAAAGTGCACAAAACCCCCCGAGCCCATGAATTTTTTACAGATCAAAAACAACTCCTCGAGACGAGCCTAAGAAGGGTCGAAGAGGAGTTGAAGAACTTTAAGCAGCAGTGGTCCATTTCCTCCATGGACTCACAGAAAAAATTGCTCCTTGAAAATTTTTCTGCGTTGATGTTTGATCACAAAAATATTCAAAGCGAGATGATGGAAACGAAAGAGAGGGTTGATTGGTTGAAAAATAAGCTGTCCCAACGAACAAATTACAAACAACCCGAAACCATGCCCCCTGCCATGTTAGGCGCTGACACCGTCTATAAGGAATTGGAAAAAGAGATGTTGGTCAGACAGTCTGCATTGGAAGGACTGAAGGCCAAGAGTGATGAACAGGGAAAAAACTTAGAATATTACCGGTCAATGATCCGCACCTTAGATGAAAAAGAGATGGAATTGAAGAGAATGGAGCGGGAGTTAGGCATCGTAGAGGAGAATTACAAGCGGTACCTTACCCGTTTAGAGGATGCGCGAGTCTCTGACGCCATGGATTTGGAACGTATTTCTAATGTAAGCGTCATTGAACCTGCGACCGTGCCTGTTAGCCCTATTAGAAGGGTTTCTTTTATACCGAATCGTGTTCTGCATATAGCGGTTGGTATTATTGTAGGGATGATTGTTGGCCTGGTGTATGCTTTCTTGGCCGAGCATTTGGATCATACTTTTAATTCAAAGGAGGAGGTGGAGCAGATTCTCAATATTCCGTGCCTGGCTTCCATCCCAAAGGAATAAGTCCGCTTGCCCCTTCTTGTCCTGATCTGTTTAAACTCAATCCGATGAGATGGTGTTGGAAAAAGATGTCGATGAAGGATGAAAAAGGAGTGACTTCCCCCACAGTCCTGTTTTTCTTAGCAACCCTAATGGGAGTGGTTGTATTCTTTTTCTTAAACCTGGAGGGGAGGTATGCCTTCTTCGGCATCTTAATACTCCTCACCCCCTTTTTAGCTCTACTATCTGGACAATGGAAGTCTTTCTTTCTTTTTTTATTAATCCTGGGCATTCCCGTCCAAGTGAAAAAGACCCTTTATGGCTACTCTCTCACTCATATCTGTGGACCTGGAGGATTCGATCTCCTTTTAGCAGACGGGGCATTCCTTGCCCTATATATGCACTGGCTCTATAAGATTGCCATTCAGAAGCAAGAGAGGGCTTTCCATATTTCAAAAATGGACTTCCTTCTCTTTCTCTTTATGATGATCAATACTCTTTCCATATTGGAAGGCGTTGATCTGATGTTGGGTTCCATTGATCTTATTCGGATTTTGAAGGTTGGATTCATCTATTTCTATTTAGCAAATAATATCCGAACTCAAAAAGAGTTTCGACTTGTGCTTTTTACCTTCTTTCTCGGCGTTTTTATCCAGAGTTCCGTCTCAATGGTTCAATACAGGTTAGGCCGACCCTTGGGGCTTTATTTGTTTGGGGAGCAACAAAGATTTGGGTTGATCGAATTCAATGGCTCCTCTCTTATACAGGGACCAGGTGGGATTATGCAAGGTGCCAACACGTCAGCCCTCTATTTGGTCTCACTCCTTCCTTACATTTTTACTGCTCAGTTTTGGGTCAAAGGCAAGGGGATGAAGGTCCTCATCCTCTGCCTATTTGCGATCGGAATATTTACCTTAATTATTACTAACTCCAGGGGGGGGTGGGTTGGATTCTTATTCTCTTTCCCAGTGTTATTATATCTTTCCATCAAAAGACGTTTGATCACATACAAGAAACATTTTCCTGTGATGGTGATTATCAGTCTTGTCCTCATCACGGTTCTTCTCTATTTATCTCCTAAGATTTTAGACAGACTGTTCCGAACCCCATCGATACCTGTCTATACCCGCGTTTTCTTAAACCAATTGGCCATTAAGATGATGAGTACTCATCCGATCGTAGGAGTGGGGGTTAATAATTTTGCGGAAAGTGCTCAGAGTGTGATCCGAGGTATTTCAGATCCACAAAATATTTTCCGTTACGTGGCTGATAATCCTGTGGTTCATAATGTCTATTTATTGATCGGTGCTGAAACAGGTCTATTGGGATTGATCGTTTTCCTTCTGATTCTCTTATCGCTTCTAAGAAAATCGTGGTCCCTTTTCCAGTCTGAGGAGATTTTCATCTCTTGTTTCGGGATTGGAACCTTATGCTTTATCTTAGGTTTTGTCGTCACAGAGATGTTCGATTTTTCCTATCGATTAGATCAGATATTTTATCTCTTTTGGACACTGGTTGGATTAACGGTTGCTTTAGATCGCTTCAGAGAGAAATTAGAGAAGGAAACGGGCCAGTATTTAGGATGATGAATGAATAGCCCATTGGAACACGAGGATCTCAATCCACAAGAGTTTAGAGAGACGCCTGTTTTAAAATCAAAACCTCTCTCGGCTTGGATTTCTTTGACCGGTAGATGTAATCTCAATTGCCTTCACTGCCCAAAGAGAAGCGTTGCCTTTGCACCTCGAAATCTGACAGACCTGCCATTACAAGTTTTTCGTAAATTGGAAGAGGAGATATTCCCCTTTTTAAAAAGATGTAAGGTCGGTGGCAATAATCTAGGGGAACAACTTCTGGCAAAAGAATGGGATTATTTTGTGGATCGAATTGGACGATACTCATTTGAACGCACTTTGGTAACCAATGGATTATTGTTGACGAAGGAGAGGATTAAGAAGTTATTGGAGGGGGGATGGTCAATCGATCTATCTGTGGAAGGGAGTACCCAATCGACATATCAGAATATCAGAGGTGGAAATTTTGAAAAGTTCCTTTCCGTGGTTAGGGAATGCTGCCAACAGAAGAGATCTTTCCAAGAAACAAAGGCAAAGATAAGACTCTGTTTTACAACTTTTTATGACAACATTCGAGAACTTATACCCCTCATCGAAATCGGTGCTCGATTGGGAGTGGATGAGGTTTTGGTAGCACACTTGATCCCTATGATAGAAAGCCAGAGGGCTCAATCCCTCGTTTACCACAAAGGCCTTGCGAATGCCATATTTGAAGAAGGAAGGAGACGGGCCAAAGAATTGGGAATCTCCATTCAATTACCCCCTCCTTTTCCGGTCAAAAGAATGGGCGAGGAGGATGCGACAGAGGGAACATCGACCCAATGGGATAGGAAGGGATGCTATCATCCCTGGACTTCTGTCAGCATTAATGAGAAGGGAGATGTCATGCCCTGTTGTATCTCTGACGAAAAGATGGGGAATTTGATGGAAACGAGTTTTGAAAAGATATGGAACGGCAAAAAATATCAAAAATTAAGGAAAACTGTAAATTCTCCGAACCCAATTAGCTTCTGTAGGCATTGTGTTCTCCGCGGAAAGGATTTTACCCATTTTCATTGTAACGATGACCGAGCGTTGTTAAATTTTATTGGTCCAACTGACCAAGTAGATGCACGATTCCTTATGAAGTTGTTCGTAAAAAGAAAGATCGGCAAATACCGATGGGGTAAAAAATTGATTCAGGAAATGAAGGCGTTTTATAAAAAATTCTAATTTCAATTGAGGTACCCTCATGAGAATTGCTCTTATTTCGCCTAACACAAATATTCTCCCTGAAGAATCATTCCCCCATCTAGGACTTGGATATCTGGCAGCTATTGCTAAACAAGAAGGCCATGAAGCAAAAATCTTCGATCTCCGTTTTGGAAGTGGTTCGGAAAACAAACAGTACCTTCAAGAAGATTTTGACTTAGTGGGAATTACAGCAACAAGTTTTACCTTTTCAAAGGCTCTTCGGATTGCGCAATCCCTGAAAGAAAAGAATGCTAAAACAAAAATAATTTTAGGCGGGCCCCACGTATCAATAGCCCAGGAAGAGATCTTTTTAAATGGATTATTTGATATCGGAGTAGCCGGTGAAGGAGAATATACCTTCCGAGAGTTATTGGCTGCTCTTGAAAAAAAAACGGAATCTTTACAGTCTATCCCCGGACTTATTTATACAGAAAAAAAGAATATTATACGATCCCCTGTCAGGCAATGGATAGAAAACCTTGATCAATTACCCATACCTGACTTTACATCTCTGAATATGGAAAGCTACTCAAGATACCCGATTTTCACAAGCCGTGGCTGCCCGTTTCAATGTGTGTTTTGTAACTGTGGGCCTCTTTGGGGAAAAAGATGGCGCTTCCGATCCCCCGAGAATATAATCAGCGAGATTCGTTATGCCCAGACCTTCTATCACTGGAAAAATCGACCTTTCACCATTGTGGATGATACTTTTAATCTCATTCCAGAACGTGTGGAAGCATTTTGTGATCTGCTACTTGAAGAAAAGCTTAATATTCATTATTATGCCTGGGGTTTTCGTGCTGACAGGGCTCCCCTACAGATGTTGAAGAAGATGAAAGAATCAGGGTGTATTAGTGTATCCATTGGTATTGAGAGCGCCAATTCAGAGGTACTTAAAAAAATTCGGAAAAGGGAATCGATCGAGCAGATCACCGAAACAATTAGAAATCTCAAAAAAGCCGGCATCTATCCTGTATGCCTTTTCATGATCGGCAATCCAGGCGATTCCCTCGAAACGGTTAAAGAAACGATTCGATACATTAGGGAAAACCGTCTTTATCTAATAACGTTTAATATGGCCTTACCTTACCCGAAGACCGAACTCTGGAACTACGTTGAAAACCGAGGTACATTTTTATATAAGGACTACACCAACTTTCATCACTACTCCGAGAAACCAATCTTCGAAACCCCTGATTTTACGGCCAAAGAACGTTCAGAGGCTTTCAGGCGCGCGCGTCGATTTGAAGTAATACAAAGGCTCAAATTTGAGGCTATAAGAAAAGTTGACTTTATCCTTCATGGAGAGTTTCGTTTTTTATCTTGGAAACGTGTGGAGGCTTCGATTTGGAGAATGGGAAAATACTTTCTCGATCTGGTTTTTCAAAGAGTTCCTAAAGAAAAATTCTGAGATCAAGAAGTCCATTTGGTAGTTCCCAGTACTTTAATAGGGTGTGAATAGATAGCCAACATGGGGGATCTTTCCATACAAATTTTAGGACAGATTTTTACTCTCTATTAGAGAAAATACCCGAGGGCGATTGTTCTCTACAGGGAGATTGAAAGTTGCGACTCCTTCTAATACGTCCTAACTCAACCATCAAGGGAGTTCCCATACCTTTAGGTTTGGGCTATGTGTCCATGGCCTTGAGGAGACACGGCCACCAGGTTTCCATCTTGGATGCCCGACTGCTTCGATTTTCGCTCGATAAGGTGGTGGAGCGGGCTCGCGCCTTTAAACCGGATGTTATAGGGCTGAGCGTTTTAAACTTTGATGCCCCTCAAGGCCATCTTTTAGCCAAGCGGATCAAGGAGGAATGGCCTCAGGTTCCAGTAGTGATGGGAGGACCGTATGCCTCGGCCAAGAGCGAGGCTATTTTAGACGATGAGGCTGTGGATATCCTGGTCCTGGGGGAAGGGGAGGAGACCTTTTCTGAATTGATCGATGCCCTTGATGATGATCGACCTATTGATGATGTCCGTGGCATCATCTTTCGGAAAGACCGCATTCCTATACGTACGGTGCCGCGGCCCTTCATTGATAGGTTGGACCATTATCAAGTGGATTGGGAAACTTTACATCCAACCAACTATTTCTCTTTTTGGCAAAGAACCGCCCAGAACCTGGTCCAACATAGCAGCCGTGTGGCACCGATCTTTACCTCAAGAGGTTGCCCCTTCGGGTGTATTTTTTGTCACAATATATTTGGCCGAAAATTTCGGGCAAGATCACCGGAAAATGTGATCGGAGAGGTAGAATATCTGGTGAATAAATATGGTATCAGGGAATTTGAAATCTCAGACGATTCTTTCAATTTGGATATGGATCGGGCAAAGGCCATTGCCAGGTTTATTATAGAACGGGGTCTAAAGTTAAGAATGGCATTTTCAAATGGTCTTCGAGTAGACCGGATGGATGAGGAGTTACTCGGTCTGCTCAAGAAGGCAGGGACTTTTCGAATTACTTACGCTGTAGAGAGCGCAAGCCCACGAGTCCAGAAGCTCATCGGTAAGAATCTGAACCTGAAACGTGCCCAGGAGACCATTACTCTCACCGCGGCACGAGGCATCATCACCACAGGGTTTTTCATATTGGGTTTTCCAGGTGAGACCGCTGAAGAGATGAAGATGACAGTGGACTATGCGGTAAACTCGGATCTCCACATCTCCAGCTTCTTCTACCTCTGTCCATTTCCCGGGACCCCTTTGGCCGAATCCTACCCAGAACTTGCCAATCAAGTGCGCAACCAACATATCGAGGACTATTCTAAGATCACCATCAATCTGAGCGCAGTCTCAGATCAGGTGATGCATTCTGTTTGCAAGCAGGCCTACCGAAGATTCTATTTTCAACCCCGCAGGATTTTTAGGACCTTGAAACTGGTGCCAAAAAATTTTCGCACCCTCGTGAACATCTTAGACATTCTACGATTGTCTTTGCGTGATGCAGTAAACTACTAAATCGAATAGTATGGGGGGTAAAAGACAGTTTGTTCTTTCTAAACGACCCGAAGGGCAGAGTTCCACGGGCTTGCCCGTTGGTATCTACTATCTCCATCGACCATTATTTGTTTCAATTTTTTGATGGATAAGGTCGATTTGCACTTTAGCAGATTAGCATAAAGATACGTATCGGTTATAATAAACTCTAAACTTTTCAATCATCCTCAAATAACCCTTTATCCATGAAACTTATTAGATAGGAGGATTTAAGAATGTTAAAAAGGGCACTTATTACCGGTATCACAGGTCAAGATGGGTCTTACCTTGCTGAGTTTCTGTTAAGTAAAGGTTACGAGGTTCACGGGATTGTGCGGCGGGTCGCAATTGAAGACCCCGAACACAGGCTCTTTAGAATAAGGCACATCCTTGACAAGATAATTCTACATCCTGGCTCTTTGGAAAGCTATGCAAGCATATTCAACGTGGTGGACAAAGTGAAACCGGATGAATGTTATCATTTATCTGCTCAGAGCTTCGTTAGTTACTCTTTTGAGGATGAATTTTCCACAATCAATACGAATATCAATGGCACTCATTTTGTTCTGGCCGCTCTCAAGGGGAGGGCCCCTCAATGCAAATTTTATTTTGCAGCCTCAAGCGAGGTGTTTGGCAACGCAGAAAAAAGCCCCCAGGATGAACACACCCCTTTTCACCCACGGTCCCCTTACGGTGTTTCTAAGGTTGCTGGGTTTCATTTAACCCAAAATTACCGAGAGGCTTATAACCTTTATGCCTTGAGTGGCATTCTTTTTAATCATGAATCACCAAGAAGAGGATTTGAGTTTGTAACAAGGAAGGTCACGAACACTGTCGCTAGAATTAGCTTAGGCCTAGCTAAAGAATTAAGACTTGGTAATTTGGAGGCAAAAAGGGATTGGGGGTATGCCGGAGATTATATCAAAGCGATGTGGCTCATGCTTCAGCAAGATGAACCGGAGGATTATGTCATAGCCACTGGGGAGACGAATTCAGTTAAAGAACTGGTAGAATTAGCGTTTGATTGTGTCAATCTTGACTGGAGGAAATATGTTACTGTCGATGAGAGGATATACCGGCCGGCAGAAGTAAATGAGCTCAGGGGAGATTTTGGTAAAGCAAAAAAGAGATTTGGATGGCAACCCACAATATCGTTTAAGGAACTAGTTCGGATGATGACAAATGCAGACATGGAGGCATTGAAACACCAGAAAAGCAATATACCCTAAATCCAAAGGCCAAATGAGGATTAGATTTCTACCCATCCTCCGTGGCCTTTACCCAGATCTACAGGGCTAAGATTTCGGTGAAAGTGAAAGATTAATCATTGGCATCTTTTCATATCAGAGATCTGATCAAAAAATTGCTTCATATCGAAGATACCCCTGAACGAACGGCTCTGGCCTATTCCATCGGCGTCTTCTGGGGATTTTCACCTTTTGTAGGATTCCACACGCTTGCGGGTGTGGCGGTCGCTTTTTTGTTCAATTTGAACCGGGCGGCCGTTCTTTTGGGAGTCTGGTCAAACATTCCTTGGTGGGTGGTTCCTTATTATACGATTGCTACATGGGTGGGAATCTGGGTGATGGGATTCCGAATAGATGGGACAGTTTTCAAAGAGATATTCCAATTAGGAATGAAACAAGGATTCATTGGTTCAGATTTTTGGAGCCTCATCGCCTCTCAATGGAGTCTTCTTCTCTCCTTTTTAATCGGATCTTTGATCTGTGCCACTCTCCTGGCTCTGGTTGCCTATCCCCTCTCTTTAAGATGGATTAAATTCTATCGCTCACATAAAAAATAACGCGCCTAGGTCCCTGACGACCCCAAGGTTCTGTCCCGGAACAAATCTTGTTAGGCCGGCGTTAGAGATTTCAACAGCTAAACCAGGACATACAATCATCTCCCATTGACCCTTTCGGCGGCGCCAAACTCCGCCCTTTAGGGCGATGCATAAACCGCCGCTCAGGGTCAACCCTGAGCAAGCCCCAGCATTTATGCTGGGAGTCGAAGGGTTGACTCATATTTACCCATTTCAATTCCCTCCTGTTCTGGACCTTGTCTGTCCTGTCTATAGGCTTTTGACTATAAGACGGGAAATGAACCGGAAAGGTTACAGATGATAGTAAGAACGGTGACGTTGTAACTCTTAATACCGACCCTATTCGGCGACTACTTTGAGAAAATGGGTGCAGACCGCGGAAATCCTGCAACTATTCTTTCCGCTTGACAAAGTGCCACAAGAAGGTATACTTATTATGTTACAAATAAGTTCCATATTAGGAGAATTCACATGAAGACAAAAGCTCATCTTGTTTTCCCTCAGAACATCCTGGAGGAGGTCGATCAAATTGCTGGGAAGAGGAAAAGAAGCCTTTTCATTGTTAAAGCGACTCAGGAAAAATTAGAAAGGGAGCGGTTTTTAAAAACCCTGGATGAAACCGAAGGCGCATGGACCGACAAGCATCATGCTGAATTGAGAACCGCGCAGGATATGGAACGATATCTGAGAGAAAAAAGGAGCTCTTATCGGAAGAGAATAAAAAGGATCGAAAAATGAGTAAATACCTTTTAGACTCCGATATTATTATTTGGCACCTGAGAGGACGTAAAGAGATTACCGATATGCTGAAAGACTTACAGAGGTTCGGGCTACCCACCTGTTCGGCAATCTCAGTTCTGGAAGTTCAGTTGGGGGTAAAGACAAAAGACGAGGAGGGGAAAACCAATCGCTTTTTGGAGAGTTTGAAGGTCTTCGATGTAAACATGGATATTGCAAAAATAGCCGCCCAATTGATTCGTGAGTATAAGGCGAAAGGGGTGACGATGGATCTGCCAGATGCCATTATCGCCAGCACTTGTATATTACACGACTTGATCCTTGTTACTTATAACAGAAGGCACTACCCAATTTCGGAGCTGAAATTTCATCTTCCTCCACAAATCAAACACTGATGGTAAGAGGCTAACTCCCCTCATCGCCCCTTTGTCAAAAAGGGGAAACATTTCTCCTCCCTTTGGCAAAGCCTGCCTGCCCCTGCCTACCGGCAGGTAGGGGTAGGCAGGGGAGGTGGGGAGGGATTTTTCTATAATTACTTACTCCTCACGCGTTACGATTTGGAAATGACTCTATGCTCTCTGCGCTTTGCTTTCTGCAATTTTTGTTTTCGTTTTTGAGTTCACACCTCACGCTTCACGCCTTACGCCTTGCGGTATTTATTGTTGACATAACCCCACCCGTGGTATATTCTGTACACCACCGTAGGGCTGGGTAACAATATCTTGAAATAAATCATTGAGATAAATCGTGATTTTTGTTTTAATATATTAGAGTATATTAAATAACAGAGAAAGAGGAGTTTCGAATGAAAGAGATAGCACCTGGAATTGCGGTCGATCGGGGAGTCCGCTTCGGGAAACCAGTTATCAAGGGTACACGGGTTCCAGCGGATTTGGTTGTCAAAAAACTCGCAGGGGGAATGAGCATTGAGAAGGTAATGGAAGAATACTCTCTGAAAAGAGAGGATGTCATGAATGCTCTGTCATATGCGGCGAAGCTGATGAGCGAAGAAGAAGTTCGGGCTGCAGAATGATTCGCTTTCTAATTGATGAGGACATGCCGCGGTCAACAACAGGGGCCTTAAGAAGCATTGGCTTCGAGTGCTATGATGTAAGAGACATAGGCCTTAGATATTCTTTGTATTAAAAGAACCCTATAGGAACAACAAAATTCTAACTTGGTGATAAGATGACAAATACGGATTTAACTCCGGATACATTAAAGGCGATCAAGAACCTGTGCCAACGATATCGGGTGCGGGAGCTCTCTATTTTTGGTTCAGCCCTTCGGGAAGATTTTAGCGCGGGTAGCGATATTGACCTTTTGGTTGAATTTGAACCGGAAGCACAGATTGGTTTTGTGACGCTGTCCAGAATGCAAAGAGAGCTTTCAGCGATTCTAAATCGACCGGTGGATCTGGTTCCAAAAGGAGGGTTGAAACCCAAAATCCGAGAGAGTGTCATTTCCAGCGCGAAGGTGCTTTATGCGCCGTGAGGAACTGTATTTAACAGATATTATCGAAGCTGCTGATGCCATCCAAAGATTTCTTGTAGACGTTGGACAAAATACTTTCCTCCGAAACGAGCTGTTGCAAAGTGCTGTTCTACAGAAATTAATGATCATCGGTGAGGCGGCTTCTCGCCTTTCCAAAGAGTTTCGCGATAAACATCCTGAAATTGAATGGGAAGATATCATTGGGTTTAGGAATATAGTAGTTCATGCCTACTTCGCTGTGGAATGGTCTATTGTGTGGGTTGCAGCCACTCAGGAAGCCCCGGAGCTGAAACGTAAGATTACCGACATTCTTGCCAAAGAATATACAAGTTCCTAAGTAACTTATTACCGCTTATTCTTCACTCCTTACGCCTCACGTCTTAGAGTCTTAGAATCATGCTATGCCCTATGCTCCATGCACTATACGTGTTTCTGGAGAGCCGGAAACGGATCACGCCTGGCTGCAGGGGCAGGGGGGAGGGTTTCAGGATGAGATCAGCCGGATAGACAGAGTGAGGGAATCGGCCTTAAATATGGAAGATTTATCTGTTGACAATGGTTAACACGCAGGTTAACATTATTTTGTGAACAGGACCGTTGTTTTCTATAAAACGACTGACGGCAAATGTCCTGTACAGGATTTTCTGGATTCCCTGCCGGGGAAAGTTGCACAGAAGGCGGGGGGAAAGCTTATTGGAACTGAGGAGATCTGGGAATGCCGAATTCAATTTGGGTCAAATGCGTATCGTGTATTGTGTTTCTTTTTGGATCGCTCTGTCATTGTGCTTGCCCATGGATTTATGAAAAAGAGTCAGAAGACGCCTGTCCATGAAAGAGAAAGGGCAGAAGCTTATAGAAGAGATTTTCTTAAAAGGAGGACATAAAATGAGTGACCTTAAAAAATATACAAGGGAGAGGAAAAAGAAGGACATAGAATTTGCCAAAGGATTTGAAGAGGGGTATGAGCAATTCAAAATTGGAGTCATGCTTCGTCAGGCACGTGAGAAAGCAGGGTTGACACAGGAAGAATTAGCCCGTCGGCTTAAAACCAAGAAGACCTCGATTTCGAGGATTGAAAACC